>Ga0157364_1004679_pt1 | contig 13730 bp, 7 predicted proteins | sample AttsexASBM2_FD_111476 | JGI IMG/M metagenome (GOLD analysis project Ga0157364, IMG submission 111476) | Fungus gardens microbial communities from leaf cutter ant in Ribeirão Preto, State of São Paulo, Brazil - Atta sexdens ASBM2 | ecosystem: Host-associated > Fungi > Mycelium > Unclassified ... | reverse complement strand
CCTCAAACAAACTACAAATACTATCCACATTAATATAATAATACAATCGCTTGATAAGCTTAATCATGGATTAAGTTAATCGCAGTGATTCTTTTTAATTTGAAACCATTCCGAATCAATTGAAATCGATTAAAAAATGACGGTATAAAATTTATCAATAAAGTTCAGGCGCTGGTTTATTCTTGCGTTCACATCAGACGTAAATACATCATCGATCACATAATTAATATTTCAATAAATCGTTTTCAGCAGTTTAATTGCTTATCATCTTATCGATAATAATGCGTTGATTGTATCTAAACTCGATATTATACAATCTTTTGATTTCATATTAAAAATAAATATAAAGCTTAGCTAATGAAATGGCCGTCAAATAATAGATCAATAAATTTTTTATTTAAATATAAAATGAATTATATATTAATTATTATATCATAAAAACGACTGTTAATCTAAAAAACTGTGCTACATAAATATTGTAAAACCTATATTTTTATATTATTATTATTATAACAATTAAAGAATTACAATTTTGCAATGTTTATGGAATATTACAAGCATATTACTGACATTTTGCAGGCATATTGTGGCATTAATTTACATTTCTGTAATATCTCTGCAATGTTATAATGCAATCTGCAATATTGCAACATTGCAGCAATATTGCTTCAATCTTCTGAGCTATATGGGTAATAACGTCAATAAACGGTCAAATTTTGTAACAAAAAACCATTATTATGTAACAAAAAAACTTATTTTGACTTTTATGTTATCAAAATAAAATCATAAAAATAAAAGATGTTAGCTACATCAATTTGGAGTTTATGCTTTACAAAAATATAATACTCAGAATCCTTTGTCCATTAATCCGTTAATTCGGTGAATTATATCAAACGATCGTTTAAATTAATTTGAAGCTTCGCTAGAGCAGTTACGAAAGAAGTTTTGTCTCGTGACATTATATGCTATACTCAATACTATATACGAAATTTGTTGAAAAAGAATCGCTCGACCGGAAGTATCATCATATACGCTGACTACGATTTCTCTCGCGTTCTCTAATACTGCGTGCAACTGAGAATGCTTCGTTTCATCATCATCACACCGGACTTCCTTATTTGCCACTTCTTTTACATTCTTTTTTTTATGGTCTTACTCAATACGCTTATGTTTGTATATAAGAAATCCAAGGGCAGTAAGTAAGAACGGTCATAAAGAAAAGAATGTAAAAAATGATCACTGTGTCATTTATGTCTCTTATAGGAAAGCACTCTAAAGTAAATAGAGGATATAAAACAGAAAGAAGATTTTATGTCGTAGAAAGAAGAAGAATTCTTCGACATAAAATCTTTTGTTAGTATTATATAGAAATGCCAAAGAGCAGAAGTTTATGTCAACATTTGTGATTTTATTGACTCTGTTTGCTGTTATAGTGACCCAATAAACTAAATAAATGTAAAATACTTTAAAGAGTATTACTTACGGAATAAAAAATATTGAAACGCGTCTATTGCAATATAAAATCATATTTTGACAGGTTTGCTTAAAAAATGCTATATATATAAATAATACATTAATGTTCAAGTATAGTATCTATTATAAGCCATTGCGCGTATTAAAAGGGCATAGTAAGAGCGCTGGATTGAACCCTTGCTGAAAGAGGAGCGGAAGCGATCGATGAATCGACGATCCGTGAAACGTCCGTCAGAGCGAATAAGCACTTCTGATATTCACGACACAGAAATTGTAATTGGATTCGCAATCCGCGACGTTCACCGATTTCTCGTGTGTCGCTGCGTCCGTAATTTTCATAAATTCGCGATAGTATAAGATAGTCAAACGTGGTCTCATTAATCAAAATCAATTTATTTTTTATCCTTAGGTGTACCACTGGCAAAGTCAAAATGTCAAAATTTCTGGGGTGGACGATATGGTTCTTCTACCAAAGATCAATGAGGATGCCATCATCGAGAACCTCAGGAAGAGATACATGGACGATTATATATTTGTATCCTTTTTTATGTTAAAATGCGTAATTTTGAAAAGACATTTTAAGATGGCTTAATAGTAAACTGTAACAAATAATTCATAAATGTTCCTTAAAATGCTATCAGACGTGTATCGGACCCGTATTGGTGTCGGTTAATCCTTTCAAACAAATGCCATACTTCGGAGAGAAGGAAGTCGAAATATATCAAGGCGCGGTAAGAGTGAAAATTCTATTTTTCTCGTTAGAAAATATAAGAAAAGTCTATGTCATTTTAGGCACCGTACGAGAATCCGCCGCACATCTATGGATTGACGGACGAGATGTATAGAAACATGTTGATCGACAACGAAAGTCAATGCGTTATTATTAGGTAAATTGACAAACGATACTTGCATTAAAATAATCTTATCTTAATAAAAAAATTTCAATAAAATATTTATACATTATTTGATATTTTGAAATATTTATTTAATATATTAATCGAATATTAATTTAACATATTAACTAAATATTAATTTAATATATTAATCGAATGTTAATTTCATATATTAATCGAACATTAATTTGATATGTTAATTGAATTATTAATATTAATTTAATATATTAATTGAATATTAATTTGATATATTAATTAAACATTAATTTAATATATATATATCGAAAATGTGCTTGTTATGTTTCGATCTTTATCTTGCAGTGGTGAATCGGGCGCTGGAAAAACGATTGCGGCGAAATATATAATGTCCTACGTGACGAGGGTGAGTGGCGGAGGCAAAAAGGTACAGAAAGTAAAGGACGTGATCTTGGAGTCAAACCCACTTTTAGAAGCTTTCGGCAACGCGAAGACAGTGAGAAACAATAACAGCAGTAGATTTGTACGTTTCAAATTGTACTCGAATTGATTCATTAGTTTTTACTAATTTGTTAAATGTACTACAGTCGACAAAATTATTATACTCGAACAGAAATAAAGGAAATCTTAAATTTTCAGGGAAAATACGTTGAGATGCAATTCGGGTCGGGCGGTCAGCCAAACGGTGGAAAAATTTCGAATTTTCTTTTGGAAAAATCAAGAGTAACTTGCCATAACCCCGGCGAGCGGAACTTTCATATATTTTATCAGTTAGCGATGGGCGCCAATCAAGAAATGAAAAGTGAGTGATCGATTAAGACATAAAAGTATCGGTGACAAATAAAATTAGTATAGTTTAGAAAGATAATAAAAAAGTATTTAAATTTTCCAGCTGAACTTGGATTGACGGATCTCGATTATTATCAATATTTGAGTTATGGTGGTAGTTATAGAGTGGACGGGACAAACGATGCGCGAGATTTTCAGGAAACTCTTAAAGGTACGTAATTAAAATGTATCTCACAGTGACAATTAATTTCTGTGCAATTATAATTAATAGTATAATGTTTCATAATTATTACAATACATTCTTGTATCTTTCTTCCTGATTACTAATAGATTTCGCTAATTTAATACGTTACTTTAATAATTATGTATTGTTTAATGTCTACAGCGTTGAGTGTTATGGAAATAAAAGACGCAGAAGTAATGGATATATTCAGATTAGTAGCTGGAATTCTTCACTTGGGAAATATACAATTTGTTGAAGACGGCAATTATTCCCAAATAGCTGATAAACACTGTAAGCTATTCTACATGCTAATTAAGGTTGCTTTCCAATATTTACTGTCCAATATACTGAAAATCTTATACAGCATTGTATTATATACCTTATATATGTAGATTTTCAGCATTGACAGTGAATACAATGAATCGAAACTTAAAAAATAAAATATGTATGAGATAACGATTACATAACTTATCTCTTATATAATCGATGTAACTTTGTATATAAGTCGCATAAAACATATTTATCTATATCTTATCATACTATATATAAACATTACTAATCGATAATAAAATAAGTTTTAATATAATTTCTGCGCGTATTTGTATTATTATTTACATTTTCTGCTTTTTTAAAAAAAATCTGATTCTAATTGTATGCTTTTAGTTCTCGAGTTTCCAGCCTACCTCTTTAGAATTTCGGCAGAACAACTGTCACACAAATTGATTTCTCGAGAATTCGAGTCGAAATGGGGAAGTCATTCTGAAAGTGTAGATGTGACGTTGAATGTAGAACAGGCGCTTTATACGAGAGACGCTTTAGCAAAGGACATCTACGCTAGGCTTTTTGACTATTTAGTTAAGGTGTGGCAGAGTACTCAAAGTATCAAAGTTTATTTAAAATGATTAATTTTTTAATTATATAGAAGAATCGCGTATTTTGCGCTGATTATATAATCTTATCTGTCAGAGAAAAATCGATACAGAAAATAATTAACTATAATTTTATTTCTTTAATTTTTTTAAAAAGAATTAATTGTTTTTATTTGATATAAGAAATACATTTAAGAAATATCTATTTTAATTATATCAATGTAATCTTTTGAATCCAAAATTATCGCATAATTTTAATTCTGCTGGTTTATTCAAATTTATTATATGATATCGTTTGAATTGATATGATTATATAGGAAATAAAAAAAAATTTTCACAGAGAAAAGATCTTACAATTAGACGAAGTTATCAAATGCCAAAGAAGAAAGTTTTTAAATAAAATGTTAGTAAAAGAATAAAATTATATTCTGGTTCAAATAAATCCGAATAGATCAGCAAAACTAAAATTATGTTAAAAAACATATTTAGTTCTTCTGTTATTAATTAATTGATAATTTTACAGAAAGTCAATTCAGCTATGGAAACAAACTCGGACGGATACGAGATTGGAATTTTAGACATATATGGCTTCGAGATTTTTGAGAAAAACGGCTTTGAGCAATTTTGCATAAATTTTGTGAACGAGAAATTACAGCAGATTTTCATTGAACTAACATTAAAAGCAGAGCAGGTAAGTTCTTTCGTTATTATTGTTCTCTTTATATTTCACGTTAAAGTAGACTCGGTGTTTACGTCTCTTTGTTAAGGACAAACAAATTGCCAAAGAATAGGAGTAATAAAAATATTTTACTGGCTACGCGCTTATATATATGTATACACACACACACACACACACACACGCGCGCGCGCGCGCGCACACACATATTCTCTAATTCTATATTAGTTGACTATATATATTACAAGTATATATTAATCTGTATAAATAATAATATTTATATATTTTTATCATGAATCGTTATATCCGGTATATTATAAATTAAGGCTAATATTAGAACATCAAATTTAACTTTGCAACTTTAAATATTCTCTGAGATATAATAATTATCTCTATAAAATTAGCATTCTATTTCCAGAAATTTCCGATATGATTGAGCTTTGGCTTTTCTCATATTAGATACTGATCCTAACTAAAATAAAAAAATAAAATAAATTTTCCAATCATTCTGTATAATAGAAGACATGAAGACAGTTTTTCGGAATTCTATATTAAATAATTACGAGATGTCCTAAATTTATATTTAATCGTTAAAAATATTTTTGTGTATCTTTAGAGAAAAGTTAGAACTCTATTAATTATATCGAATTCTGAAAATACTGAAAACAAAGCATTTATTTCACAAAAAGATGAAGATAATATTTTTTAATGCAATCACAGCTAACTCCTCAACGAGATATTTGAAATTTTATGATGTTTACAAAATATCATTCTACAAAAAACATAAAAATTCTGCTATTCATATAACATTTAATATATTAATATATATTACATATATAAGTAATATACGATAAGTAAAATACAAAATATATATATATATATATATATAAAATTCATGATTTGAAAAAAAAAAGATTTGAATAAATCAATGTTAATGACTATTGTGTAATTAATATAATTAATTACGTTAATACAATTATATTAATTATATGGATTAATATTTTGTTTCAAAACAAGTCATCAAATCAATCTTCTTTTTCGTACTTTAAAATAAGAATGAATTAAGTATAATAAAAAAAAAGTCTTCTTTCGCGATTAAGTTCATACTTTTCGAGGAAGTTAATTTTTTCGTTTTTACAGAGATATTTGATTTTACTCTTCGAAACTGTATCCTGGCAGGATATCTGTCCTCCTAAGTGCGTACCTCTGCACAGGCGTGGTCTGTGCCATCAGGATCCGTCCATAGACTTTGCTGGGCGGCGCGGGTATCTGTTTAGGTAGTTCACTGGACGTAACCATGGAATTCTCCGTGGTCGATGGTTCGTCCGTTCCATAAAACGTTGTTTGATCATTCTTACCGATTTCGTCATTTCTCAGAACAATACCGTCAACGCGACGATCGAATTTCTTGGGTGGTCGAGTCTTCTTGTCCCGCGTCTTCCAGTCGGTCTGCCTCTCAAAAGGTCGCGTGACCCTGAGGTATCCTACCGCACCTTCGCTCGGAGTTGCCGTAGACGAGGCATTAATATCCTTGCGAAAGGAGCCACTGTGTCCTCGCACGTTCACATAGACCTTAGGCCGGCCACTCTTCAAATAGTACAATTTCTCGTTAAGACTCGGCAGCTTTAGCGGATTCAACGATGGACGTTTGTCATCGAAGGTGTCTAAACGATAATTCGGACTTAGACCCATATCTCGCACACCAAAAATAGAGTGCGGGATCACCTCGGGATTCGGGTAGCCGTTCGGCGTTCGCTCCGCAGCGACGCGTTGCTCCTCCTTCAGCACCGTCCGCATCAGACCCTGCAAATTTGCGGCGTCCATCTCATCCGCGCCCTGCAGCTCAATCTCGAAGAGCCTGCGAAGAGAGAAGAAACTCAATTTTACTTAATTTCATATAGATTATAGCTTTTTGCTAATATACAGAATGAAAATTGATATTGAACGGATGGAACTTTGAGATGCTGGATAATCAACCGTAAATACACGGTATGAGTAGCAGGTAGGAATAGCATAGCTAATCGGATATTAACGGTAGGGATCGAGCGAGAGCGAGAAATTACTTTTTTATTTTCACGATATTACGAGGTTAATCCGATCGCAATTACAAGTGTCATTATTGAGAAATGCCTTTCTACCCAAATTCGCGGATATTCGCGATTATTAAACCGCAGCGATCGCGGTCGCACGAAGAAGAGACTCGAGAGACAATCGGTTTGTTTATCCAGCTTTAATCGCGCTTACTATTTTGCTTTCAAAATTACCGGTTGCGCCCAGCGTATCGGTGTCTGAAGATACGAATTGTGGTCACGTAAATCTACTATCGTTGAAATTACACAGAAGCAATTACCCGCTTGGATTTCTCACGTTTCTCGTGCGCCGCAACGAAGACGACTTTTCATTCGTGCTAATTGGGCCGCTTTCCGTCGGTGGGAAAGAATGATGTTTCAGGCAGAGTTTTCCTCTTTTGTTCGAGCGATTTAAAATTACAAGACCCGAAGTAAATATCGTTTCGTAATCACGATGAGTCAGTTGAGAGAGTTTCCCGAGAAGAAGCCGTTAACTAGAGTGGAATAAGTAGTTACCATCATTGGGCATCCGTTAATATTTTGCGAAACGCATTAATCAAAGACTTGGAACTCGTACAATAAAATTTGGCATTATAAGTAAAATCACATTCGTGATTAATTCGTTAAAATTTTAACGAAGAAATAAAGATAAAGTTTTATTATTTTAAAATACATTTCACTATTAAATTTATGTCACTATTAAAATTATAACTAATGAATTTATAATGTATAGATTATACCCTATTTGAATTATCTATTTATATATATTTTATTTCTTATCACATCTATCGTCACTGCTTTTATTCAATATGTCATTAATTTGACCAAAACAATTTAACTCAAGAAAATATATTAAAAGTTTGATCAAATTTAATTTATTATTTACTAAGTGCATTAATATACTATGTTTATTTTGAAAGTACAGAAACAAATTGATTTGAATTTTAACGCAGGTAAAAGTTAAAAATAATGAAATGTTATTTAACTCAAGGAATTGAGTTACCATTTCTCCTTTAATATCTAACAGTGTTCGATTCAAGATTGATCAGGCGATAACAATTGACGGACCAATTGATCACTTCGAACGAGTTCGCAATTCTAAACGCGAAATGAAAGTGAATTGGTGCAACGTGCGATGGCCATGGAATATAATATCGATACCGGTCAGCGATATGAAAAAAATAGCGCGGAAAAAATTGCATTGAATAAATGCCAATCGCTGGCGAATCGATACCTGTAGTCCTCGGTATCTGGTCTCTCCACATTGGTGTTTCGCGGGACACCGTGCAGGGATTTGCCCTCGATGGATTTGCGCGCGGATAGTTCCTGATCTTGATGGATATGATTAGGTGACGAAGGTGGTCTCGGCAGGACCATGGCCGACGTGGTCAACTCAAATAGGACGAGCAGCACCGTGGCACAAACGCTAATTCCTCGCGACATCCTGGAAAAATTGTTTTCTCTCTATGAGAAAAAACCGTCCACTGCAGCTTTATTCATACAAGAAACTTAAGCAGTAAGTGAATTGGCCAATCATAGTAGAGACCGTAAGGCTGTATATAATAATAGTAGCAATTCAACATGTTGATTTCCTTGTGCTGCTTAGAATTTTTTTGCCAATGTCAGCTGTTAGATGTTAGATTTATGCCATGACTCTTGTATTGAAAAAAAATGTATTGAATTTTATACATATTTCTTTGAAACTAGTACTAGTACTAATTAGTACCAGTACTAATTGTAAGTAAATAAATTTACTTAGAAATTAAAAAATGTTAAATTAATTGTTTTCCTATCAAACAAATATATGTTTACGTTTATTAAATATTTACTTAGAACTATTGAAACAAATATTTATTAAAATTTAATATTTTTTTCAGTGTATTTAAAATTTAAAGTTCATGGCATATACAAAGACGTAAAATAATAAGACATACTTATATAGTAAGTAAATCAGTCAACTTCACAAAAAAATATACATAAAATTATTATCTTACATTCTCTATTGCTAACTCATTTACTGCTTACTGTCTTATATTTTTCTTATATTCATCTTATGTGCTTCTGGCTTAATTCCATCAACAGTTTTCTTTTCTCTTTCCACAGAATTTTTGTAAAATTCGTTTCGTCCTGATCCGGATTAATCATCTCTCTACGTTCGTTTTGCAATTAAAGTATAGCTTGACAGCCAAAGAGAAATTGTAGAAAACCGTTGCGGTTGGTCAATGCATATAAGAATATATGTGACGCTTATATAAGACGCACAATGTATATGTCTCCAATTGAAATCGCCAAACCGGAAATTAATAACCTGCGATTAGTTATTGTGTGAAACAGGATATCCATGTAATCAGATCGATTGCGTGGGCGAATAGGTATTACATTTTTCGACGATTAGAATATTCGGCTTCAGCAATTTCACAGGGCGTTTTCTTCACTGCCGAAAAACTGTGACAGGAAGCCACGACAAGATAACGGGAAGACGCCGACGTGCTCGACCACGCCGTGTAACGAGCACGTTAGCAATAAAGTGGTGAAAGTTTTACTCGCGCGAGCGGTCCGCCCGGCGGACAAAATGATACAATTTCTCTTGTTTTCCTTACGTAAGGCATACGCGTATTCAGGAATTCATTCGAAGACAATTGCTCTACAATCGGCAGGTACAATTTTCTCGGTATATATATATATATATATATATATATATATATATATATATATATACATATACGTTTCTAGCTAGACCTAGACGTCGCTAATATTGCGAGGCATAAATTCTTTAGAAGAGAGCGCGAAGAGAAAAGTGGCGAATCAAAGCCAAATAACGACGTTACACTTTTGCCGCTTCATAGTTTGCGCGTTCTCGATAATTTCTCGATCTACCGATCTTTTGTTCATACAATAATGCTCGATTCGGAGCGGATCGATATCCGTCGGTGATTTGTCGAGTACAAAATGCGACAGACATTGTATCTCTAATGCTTTGTGTAATATCGACGAATGTTGAGCTGGAAATGAATCCTAGTGTTTGACGTTGAAATCTCACCATCTCACCATTTCTATAAATTGTACGCTAGTTTAACCACGAAATGATAATTGCCAGGTATGACGATACGTTCCAATAAGCATCCAGCTCTCCTCTCCAATGATGGTGCAATAATTGAACGGGATCGAGAGATTATTTCCCCGGATAATACACTCACCTTGTATACAATCGAGATGCGAGGTGCAAGGTTGAATGGCGTGGCAAAAAGCTTATTTCAATGCTTACGCAACGATCAGGTTCTGCTCCTCTCTAATTATTTATAGCTTAATTATAATTAATTGTGGCGTTTTCCGGTCAATCCACAGTGGATTTTATTTTGAGATTATTTCTTTCGATTAAGGAAGACTGCTTTCATGAGATTTCACATTTTGCAAGATACGAGGTGAACTATGAGCCATTGTTTTCATCTGCATTATTTTATTTTAAGAATTAAAGGAATCCTAAAGTTATCTGTTTTATATCAATTATTTTTTAAATAAGTATTTTTCTAACTACTTTTATATAAATTATGGAAAAAAAATCTTTTTCCACAATTAAAATATAAACGGCCGGTCAGCTTTATGCCGAAAACGAAAAAAGCTAGAAAATTACATTTTTTTAATCAACTTCGATGTTGATTTTAGGATCCTCTTAATCCAATATAATTTTGTCAGTATCATATTTTAAATGCCAAATACACGAGGTCTCTCCCCGCACACTTACAGTATAAAAAATTGAACTTTGCAATATTAAAAGTTCGCTTTATCTAAACAAAAATCTCCTTTCTGTTTTACTGACATTATTAAAAAAGCGTATTCTCCAATTAGGATAACTGCTGAAACCCATTTCCGCACCATATGAATCAAATTCTAAATTATATTGTCAATATTGTACGGAAAATTTGCGAAAATTTGTTTCATTCAAGCGTGAAAAACACGATTGGCGAATCTATTGTATTTGTCAACAATCAATTCTAGCGCTCGTCAATTCGCGATTGTAAAAATTACGTTCCTAAAGAGCGAATAAAATTGTCTCTTTTTTTTTCTTTCGACCATGACAGTATCCGTGCCGACCGAATAATTACAATCTTTTTCCATTCTGTAGCGAATCATTTCGTAGCGGAAATTTTTTCGGTTTTATTCACTACTTTCTCCACTAGCCTCTAAATTTTTTTGATGAATTTTTTTTTCTTATTGTCAGTAAAAATTTCTAAAAAAATATATATGTATATAACTCTATCGTTTCTTATAAGAAATTATAAAAACAGAAATAATTATTATGCAATCTAGTGGCGGCCAGTCGACTAAGAAAAGTTACAATGCATATATGATACAGAATGTTATAACAGGATTACGAAAGCGATTTAACTGAGGTGCCAATCGTAGCCAATCTGATCAAGAATATTTCTCCGCAGTTAGAAAATCTCTAAGGATTTCTGAAACTAAATACTTTCTAGATCACGTTTTACAATCAGTGAAAGGTCTTAAAAGTAGAAATAATATCTCGAAAGTAAGATAAATGTTCAATATAAATTCAAGAAGCAACGATCTAACGCGTGTATTGTAATAACATTGAGCAATTCGATCGCGACAGCGGCCTACATCGAGAAAGCAAACATTTCAGAATACATAAAGGACGAGTAAAATAAGGATATAGATGAACGTTATCAAACTGGTTTTCACAAAATAAATATATTTACACGAAGTGAGTACGATACGTTCCGGACACAAGTGCTCGTCCGATAATCTCATATTACCGTTCGGCCAGTAGAAATACAATATAACACGTACAATATAACGGGCAGATTCCTTCTTTCCTGGACCACGCGTTCTCTCGCGAGATCTACGTCTCCACCTCGTCGATTCGCGTCTCTCGGCACACCGTGGGTGTGGCTCCGGTGCGGTGAACAGGTTCTCTTAAAAAGTGCAAGTGCAATCGTTGCCCTGGTGAACGTGCTCGACTGAATGCTCGATGAAGCGGAGCGTGCAACTCTCCACGTGGGGAGCCGACCTGTCAAGCGACGGTTCTCACCAGGCAGCGCGGCGTTTACCGAATCGCGCACCCTGACATTTCGTGTCGACGTCACCGTCGCGCTGCATTTTACACGCGTACATTTTTTCCCTTGCTAACCAGCAATTTTCCTCTCTCATCCATCATGACGCAATTCGTGGAACGACTTGATGATGTTACTTACCGAATTACACGTGGAAAAAAAATTAATTGGGTGGTACAGCAAACCTATAATTTACTACGCGAATTCAACATCGACAGCTAAGAAGATTTGATGGTTTTTTTAACAAATCGCTAATGTTATTCAGCTGTCAATTTTTTTAACATAGAAAATTGACTGTCTGTATGTTACGACTGTAGATTTGCTGAATCAGTGAAGTTTTTCAGCTGTGTTTTTTTCGCTGTGCAATCGTTACAAAAAAATGAATAGATTAGGTGGTTCAGCAAAGCTATAGTTTGCTGCGCGCGAATTCGACATTTATAATTAACAATAAGAAGATTTGATAGTTTAATAAAGAAATCATACGTCTATAAGAAATTATCAGTATAATTAAGTTAATTGTAATTCAGTTAATTCTTTGCTGCAATAAAAATTGCCACTAACAAGTTTTCTTCTGTTGAATTAATTTTCATAAAAAGTTATCTTTACTGTATTGACAAATTTATTGTGCTAGTATGACAAATGTGATTATTTATAATCGCTAATTTTATTCAACTGTACATCTTTGTTATTTTAACATAAAAAATTGGCTGTCTGTATATTATATACTACTATATTGGCTATAAATTTGCTGAATCAATGAGAGTTTTAATTGTTTTAACAAATCATTTTCCTCTCGTGTAAGTTAATAAAAATCTCTTTGCACGTCATCGAAATTGTAGCTAGGTTTTTCTGTGTATTCGAGTTTACCACAAATTTTTATTTAGAAAGCCGAGTTGTACATCTCGATTGTCTAATTGTACCCTTTGAACGCTTATCATTTTTACTTCCTATATCCTTCGCGAAGACTCAGAAAGTAAATATGCTTAATTTTCGAGAAAGTTACAGACTCGATCGAGTCTTTCATTGCGGTCGGAGAATAATCAAAATTACGTGGTTTCTTCTTAATCGTAAGAACGTCTTCAGAATTTCCGCTAGGAAGAAAGAACAGGAAATAGCAAAGTTTGATCTTTTTTCTGAACGTTAATGACCACTTTAAGATAACTAAATTCCAGAGAAGTACCACCTCTGTTGTTGATAATCAGATATCACTATAGCCTCGAACAATTTTTCAAGTGGAATAATTGGCTTGCAAAGAGACTCAACAAGTTTCAAACTTTATCGACAGAATAAATTTTCTTTATACAGCGTGAAAATTCTTTACTGGTTCGACTTGAAGAGGTATTTGCAAGTATTTTATATCGATCGTAAAGTATCGCGCAAATGGAATGATGGATCTATGCCGCTCTATTGCTAATCGTGGACTAGTCCGTTTAAATAGAACAAGGCACGTATTATAAAATTATTCGGAATGGATTTCCCCCGATCATTATTGTTCATTTATTTCTTCGTTTTCTATTGTGTTTTATAGAGAAAATGAAATAATTTCGGTCAGAATCCATTTCGAACAGTTTCATAATACGTGCCCAGATTTGTTATTCATCGCCCATTGTGTTTCCAGTTGTAATTAATGAATTCTAGCTAAAAAGCGGAAGATCATCCATCAATCGCGACTGAGATCAAATTTTAACAT
>Ga0157364_1004678_pt1 | contig 13730 bp, 7 predicted proteins | sample AttsexASBM2_FD_111476 | JGI IMG/M metagenome (GOLD analysis project Ga0157364, IMG submission 111476) | Fungus gardens microbial communities from leaf cutter ant in Ribeirão Preto, State of São Paulo, Brazil - Atta sexdens ASBM2 | ecosystem: Host-associated > Fungi > Mycelium > Unclassified ... | reverse complement strand
AGTTTATTGTATGACGTCTATGATCTATTTATTTCGACCACCACTTATCGCTAAAGCCATCTATAGGAAAACGGCGGAAGCAAAGTTGTACACCTAATATATATATATATATATATATATATACTTACCAGATTTGCTGTAATAACTAATCGTATTTTTTGCGCATTGAATTCATTGTTCAATAAGTGAATTTTTAAAAGAAATTATTAATTTTAATAAATATTTCTTTAAATAGTACTAACTAAACATTTATTCATACAGTAAATTAATTTTTACTCGTTACAAAAATAAAATTTAGCTCAAATTAATGTTTCTTGTAAGAAATAAATATGCTTACATTTAATAAATATTGGTACATTATAAAATTGTGCAAAATAGTGAAAACAGTTTAAAAATATTATATTTGGCATATCTATTAATAAAAATTCATCTTTGCCACTTTAGTTTGTAGATTTTTCTACGTCAAATGTTAATATGTAAAGAAGAAACAGTATTTGACAAATTAACATTAATTTCATAAATGAAACTTTCAATAAAATTAAAAAAATGTAAAAGAGAAGATGGATGTAAAACGTGGATGTGAAATATGGTACTTGATATAATTTAAATAAGAAATTAAATGTTGTGATCGAAATTGCTTGATGTGGAAGATCAAAAAACCATCCGTCATCCTCGACGAAGAAAGTGATCCTTTGTTGACCTTGTATGCGCTTAATACACGGTTGTATGCTGCTATTCGCCTTAACTCTTAAATTTTTTTCATTATAAGGAAGATTTATCCTTTTATACTTGATGTAATTTTGATCTTATGCATGACTGTTGTAGCGTTATTTCAATTTTATCGTTTAAACATGGGGTGTAATCATCAAACGTTATAGTTCGCGCTACGATGTTACTTTTCGCCTTTTATTATCCTTTTTATCATTCATCCTCAACGCATACATTTTCGCTCTGAGTCCGATGAATTCAGTCAATATCGCGCCATTATTTTCACCTTTTGCTAAGCCTGATACTTTTTTGTTCACAAGTGTATATCATACACATTATCGATAGAATAATCACTCGTGTCAAACCTAGTGATATCACACTTCATTTGTTCATAAACGTCATTCCATGCGATGCGATATATAAGGTTATCAATGTCTGTATACATAATTTTATTTTTTGCGATACAGCTATAACATATCTTTATTTCCCTAATCAGTGGCGAGGTATCAATCCGTTAAACTGTTAAACAGTTAAACTGTTAAACAGTTAATTAATCAGTTAAGCTATGGGGTCAAAAGAAGAAAAAATTTTGATGATCTTGCAGCGATGCTGCAATTTTACCAAGAGATATAAGTATACGTATTTATCAAGGATATTCAATCTAATTAAAATTTTTTAAATTTTTCTTCAAGAATATTCTTATTAAAGATCTTCTTATTCCAATCCAAGTAATGACAACTTTAATTCTCTGTCAAAAATTATTACTCTTCGAAAAAAATTAATGTATCAAATGAAAAATTAAAACCCAGATGCTACAATCTTAACCCTAGTTAAGTTAAATTCTATCAAATTAAAAAGTAAAACACAAATGATATTATCTCTTGTTATTTATTTAACTCTAATGATATATATTATTCGTAAAAGATTTAATATCAACAAAATTGGTGCCAAGTTAAATTTCTCAAAATTTTATATATTATTCGTAAAAAAATTTGATATCAACAATTGGCGCTAAGTTAAATTTCATATAATTTGAATAGCAAATTAAATACATAATATTAACTTTAATAATATAAATGTATATAAAGGATTCTCTATAAAGGATTTGATATCAAGAAATAGTATCAAGTTAAATTTTACTATTAAAATAAAAAGTAAAACTCAGGTGATACTATCTTTATTTTTACTTAATCTAAATGTCCTATCTTTAATTTTTATACAATGATACATAAGTATACGTATGTCTTATTGAAGAATCTTCCTATTTCAATTTAAATGGTTAAATTCTTTTTAAATATAATTATTATATCAATTCATTCAAAGACATTTTCTCTTCCAACTAAAGTAATGGTTATTTAATTCTCTTTCAAAATAATATACAAAGCATTATCACAAAATTACGTTACTCTATTTAATTTAAATGTTATCACAAAAAATTGAAGAGTTAACCGTATAAAATGAAAAAAATTTAATTTAAGTAGAAAAATTTTTCATGTAAAAACACTTGGCAATGCTAAATCTCGATATAATAACATAGTAGCAAGATATGAATGTAATATTTAGAAAAATAAGAAAAATAAAAATGTGATACTTAAAAAATGTAACATTTAAAAAAATATTAATAAGGAAAATTATAGTAATATTAAAAAATATGAATATTTAAGAAAATAAGAAAAATAAGAAGTAGAATGAGAGTAGTAAATGGGCCATCAAATAAATCCTCTCCATTCCATCTCGTCATGAGCTTGTCTGTCTGGAGAAATGGCGCACTCTGATTAGTTGGGGGGTGAAGAGTGGGGGGTAATGAGACAATCAAACGGCGTGTTCTGATTGCCTCCACAGCTACCCACGCGGTTATTGGAGAGGGAGTGTCGGCAAGGAAGAACAATGGTGTAAAAAATGGTGAATGGGAAAATTGAAGGAAATAAGTCACGAGGCATTTTTGCAACGGGCGGGAAGGGAGAAAAAGGTACGCGAATGTCGGGTATGAATAGCGTACAAACTTATGATCTGACGACACTTTTTTTCGTATCTTCGGAGCGTCGAGGTTTTACTTTCTGTCTTCTCTAATATTTAATGCTGTGCACCTTATTTTGTCTGAAAGGAGAGGAATCAAACAGGAATGAACAAGTTTGTGCGTCTTCTTCTTAACCACTGTATTGATTTACTTATTTAGAGAATAAGTTCTTTCTGTATTCTATGACGGAGACTTTTTAATAAGAACAATATCTACCTTATTTAAACCTGAAATGTTGGGAGTATGAGGAAGCAAAATAGTTAAGAATTTAAGATATAAAGAATTTATTTATTGTTAATGTGATATTACAATGATAAATTACTTATTATATAAAAAATATGATATATAAAATCATAATCCATGGTTGGTTAAAACTATGTTAACAATTGCATTGAATTTTAGTTCGGTTAATTTTAAAAACAATATATTAAAGTATGTTTTTAGAAATGACAAATTTTTTGTTTGTGTTCTCACAGCGCGTTCAATATTTTCTTTATTGCCGGAAAACGAGTCTGATGATTTCAGTGTCAATGAAGGAATTAGTCAGAAGTTTTATCTCCTTGATTACAAATATCGTGCGCACTCGTTAATTTGTCGATAATAAACATTAGCTGGTTTACATGCGCATCGACACATTTGATTACTCTCTCCATTCCATGAAATGTAGCTTGCTGCATTACAATCATGACGGAGTAAGATTTTCTTTTCTCTTGCTGACTTTGCCTGTGTATTTGCGGATGAAACTTCCTTTGGAACAAGGAAGATTTTTATTTTCCTTGCGTCACCAAAGTAGCTTTCGCACCATATGAGATGAAGCTAACGAATATGCTTGCGAAAGAGATAGGATTTACTTTGGTTTTGATGTTTTTGCTTAATGTTCATGAGTTCTATATTCTCTTGAAATTGTTTCCATGTATTCGAATCGAATTTAATTTCTTCTGCGTAATTACCAGTCAATTTGACGATAAGAAGATTTCCTCCTTTATTGTATTTCCACTTGTAATTTCTTCTAATTTCGTATGAAAATAATTGAGTGGATACGTAGAAAGTAACAAATATTGTTGCTCATTTCGTTCGATAATATTGTTTATCACACGAAGATTAACGGGCACTGAGGGATTTCCGATTTCTTGTCTTCTAGCCATGTGATCTCTTCACGTGAAAACTTTGGACGAATGTTCATTCGAAAAAAAAACTAGAGGGACAATTCCGAAGTAGATGCTTCGAACAACGAGACTCGAATAAAACAATGTAACACTATGAAAAGCAATCTCAGCGCTTATATATGCTTTTCGAAAATTAACAAAAACATGCGTGCGCATAAAATTTGTTTAAATTTAATTGTTTAAACCCTTTCTCTGAAAGAAATTAAAAATACTACGCCATTATGACGGCGTAGTTATTTTTAGGAGAGAATTTTTTCGAAGTTGTAAAACGGAAATATTTCATGTTCGAACGCGTCATAAACATGTTCGTAAAAATTGAATATATTGTTAAGACTATTCAGATATAAAGAATCAATACATTTTTTTTTAAATTCTTCGAGATAAAGAAAAATATTCTGACAATAGATTTATATGAATTTTATGATTAATAAATTATAGAAATATTTCTCGCTGACACTAAGGTACGTATGAAAAAAATAAAAGTTTAACTGTTCAAAACTTTATAATATTAATTTATAATATAAATAAATTTGTTTTCTAAGAAAAGAGGAACATTTTTTTCTTGAAGAAAAATTATTCAGCATCTGTCGTAAAACTTTTTTTAGACTAAATAAAATACAATAAAAAATAAGTCTTAGTTACATAACATTGAATAAGAGAAAAATTTTAATGGAGAAAGGTATGTTTACTGGATACATGATTTTTCTTTCTTACAACAAAAAAGTATAAAGAAGGAAAACTAATAAAAAATCAAGCGATTTATGAATTTTCTTTATTGAATATTTTATTTTTTTTGCTTGTCTTAAAGTAATAGTACGTGAAAATCCTTTCAATTAAAAAAGGTAACAAAAAATGTAAAGATTAAATTAGATATGCGATCTAGTCATAAAAATACCATAGAGTGACAAAAACTTTTCAAGTTAATAATGCGAGTGAGAGCAAAGGGCTCTTTTCCGAAGCTAAGTGATAATGGAATGATGCTTTCAAAATATTGTAATCACCACGTTTCATAACAGGGGATGTATGTAATTTGTCAAAGCTCTAAAATATGTTGGTAATTAAAAAGTTTTAGCTTTTTTATTGCTCCCACTCTGTGACTTTTCGAGAAAATTTTTTCATGTAAAAGGAAGGAAACTAGGAAATCAATAGGTAAAATTGTTAAAATCTACTAGCTAGAAATTTTTATTAATTCGGCCTTTTGGGGGAATTTTTATGAATATTACTGGTATATAAATAATGCGTAGTGAATAGGTTAAGGGCTAGTTTTACATCTACGTCGAGACTCTGACAAGAGTTGTTTTGCGCTAAGAATTTGAAATCAAGTATCAAAATTCGTGAATAAAAATGGCGCTTCGCGAATTACTTATGAAATTCGTCACCATCGCTGGCAACTTAAATGGAAAGTTAGTTGCAGTTAATTATTTGTCAAAGTTGATTAATGTGTTAACGAAACTATTCGATTTTCAAGGGTTTTGCGGGGGCGTGCTCCAGTACATTACTACAATTATGTACAAGCTGAGGCATTGTGGCAATAATGTGAGATTGAGGAGTATCATCTCGGGACACTTAGAAGTGCGTGACTTCTAATAAAGAAGATGATATTGGAGATTACATAACTGACGCAAGCGACGCAATGCAGTAAGAGGTAAGCAATGATAAATTTTTAAAAAATCAAATATAAAATTTCACTAAAAGTTTGTTTCATTAAATTCTAATATTTATTTCATAGAACCAAACTATATTGCAGGACGTGCGATTCCACATCGTCGGGGATGGTCCGATCGTCTCAATTTGAGATAACGACGACCAGCTGCTCGATGAAGTCGTAAGTTGAAAAATAACAAAAACTAATTAGAAATGAAACTAAAAATTGAATTATGAATTTCATCTATTAAAATATCTATTAAAATATCAAATTTTCTAGGAAGAGCATGAATTGAGGCTGTGCGGGATATTTCGCGTGATGAGTGGAACATTCCCGTGATCACATTATCCGGTAAGTCGAATTTTTAAAATATATCTTCCTATAAAATCAGTTTTCGTGTGACTAGAAATATAATCTTAATGAAAAAATATAATTTTTGTTTTAAATAATGATACGCAGGATATCGCGAATCTTCGTAGCCCAGTTGAAGAATACCCAGATATTTCGCCACGTGGTAAGTTTTAAATAGTTAGCAAAAAATCCCATAGCAAATTTATATAAACAATAACGAAATGTTACTTTACAGTGCGTGAAAATGAAAAATAAGTCTCTTAGAAGAACAGGAGAAAGAAGTTACAGAGGAAGACGAAGAAGAAGAGGAAGAGGAGAAGGAAAAGGAAAATAACAGTGATATTTCAGAAAATAGAAATATCTTTGAGATAAAGAAAGAAGAAAAAGAAGAAAAACAGACTTAAGAAGCTTTTGAACGGGGAGAAGACACAGCTGAGAAAGAAGAGGACGAAGAGGAGAAAGAGAAGGAGGAGAAGAAGAAGGAGGAGGAGAAAGAGGTATGATACGAGCAAGATGTTAGATATTATCCCATTGATGTTGAGGTAATAATATTAGGTTGTCTGAAAAGTTCATGCCGATTTTGAAGGAAAATTGAAACGCAGATGATTTAAATTTTAGTATACATTTATTAAATTATATAGGTGCCATTCTGTTCTATAATCTTTCTCCATCTTCCAGGCAACTTGAAAATTCCGTCCTTCCAGAATCTCTCAGGTTTTTCAGCCAAAAACTTTTCTAAGTGATTTTTTTACCTCGACCAAAGAGTTGAAGCTTTTTCCATTAAGGGAGTTTTGTAATGATTGAAATAGGTGGAAATCAGAGGGCGCGAAGTCTGGTGAATATGGTGGATGGAATAGAACATCCCAATCGAGTTTCAACAACTTTTGTCGAGTTATCAAAGATACATAAGGCCGCGCATTGTCCTGATGAAACACGCCCTTTCGATTCGTTCTATTTCTGGACATTTTTGTTCAATTGTTGTCTTCAATTCATCTAATTGGGAACAATACTTCTCTGAATTTATTGTCTCGTTGGTAAAAGCTCATAATACCCTTTCCAATCCCACCAGACACAGAGCATGAAGAGAGAAGCTTCTTTGGATGAAGACCGGCTTTTGGGATGATTAAAGATGGTTCATTCCGCTTTCCCCAAGATCTTTTTCGCTCAACATTATTGTAAATGATCCATTTTTCATCCCCTGTTACTACTTGCTTCAAAAATGGTGTCTCCTTGTTTTATAGAGTGTTTATAGAGCGAATCGCAAATGGAAATGCGATCCATCAGATTTTTCTCCGTTAAATCGTGGGGAACCCATCAAAATGGTTTATGTAGCCAAGCTTCACAAAATGTTCATGGATGGTGGATTTTTACACATTCAACATTTCTGCTAATTTATGTATCGTATAGCGTGGGTTCTCAATCAGTATTTTAATCTGATCTTCATTTGTGATGGAGAGCTTACTCGGGCGTTCTTGATCTTCAAGATTGAAATCACCAGCTTTAAACCTAGCAAACCACAGTTCTTTTAGCTGCAGCACTTTCGCCAAAAACAGCGCATATCTTGTTTGCCGCTTGTGTGGTATTTTTGCCTTTTCGATAAAAGAAAGCATTAAATACCTAAAACGCACTTTGTTTTCTTCCATATTCAAAGGCATATAAAACTGACAAAAATTAACGTATCGCAACCAAATTTTTTTCCAAGTACCGTCTTTTACAATATGTACATCATTTGTTTTCAATCGTTCTGATATATTCAGACCTGTCCTTACGCCACCTACCAAAAATCGGCACGAACTTTCCGGACAACCCAATATTACAAAAAATAAATAGTAGGCTAATGAGAGTTAGCAATGACAAACGGCGCAATTATTTAGTGAACATTCAATAATCAAATGTTAGATTGATGTCTTCTTTATTTTGAACGTTTCGACTTTTTTTGGAATCTTCTTCAGCAAGAATGATACAAGTATAATTAATTCACATGTCCATAATATTTAAGTTACTCGCAAATTGATAAAAATGCAGCGTTGTTAATCTGACATTTTTTTAAAAAGCAAATCTTATTAAAGTGATATATGCGTAAACAATTTAAATGATGGAACTTACCATCACAGAACATGAAGCATTGCACTGAAGCTTTCTTGAACATGTTAAAATTTAAAAAGTAGAAATGTTAAAATCAAATATAAAGATCATACATTTTTAGAGCACGTCCGTGTACGACGACGTGTCAGTCAGATATAAACTATTCTCGAAGTAGGAAGAGGTCATACAGCAAACATTAAGGCAAATTTACAATTACGAAGAACAAAACACGTATATATTAGATTAAATCGATAAGAACCGCAATGAATTATTGTATAATAATTAAAAACTGTCAAAATTATTAGAATTGCAAAACAAAGAATTACATAATAAAAAGAAAAAAAAATTCAATATAAAAAATATTTCGTTAAAATTGTTACATTATCGTGAACCAATAAAACTTTTGTTAAATTAAATTAATAAACTATAAATCTAACCAAGTTACCATAAGTCCAAAAAAATTTTCAAACATTGGTATGATCCTTTTGTATTTTATTGTTCAGATATTCTGCTGGAAAATTTCCTGCATGTTTGTCCCACATAAAAGGCATCGCAATCTTTACAATAAATCTCATAGACTACATTTTTATTATCGAATTTTGGGAGAGCGTTATTTTATGCTTTTATGAATTCTATTTAATTTGTTAACCGCTGAAAAACGTTAATTTTATATTGTCTTTACAAATTGACGAAAACTTCTCTGACGTAGAATCAATATACGGTAACAGAAACTAAGATACACGATCACTAACCATCATTTGGGACATTATTACTAAAAAATTTTTTGTTAAATCAATATTTTAAACTCGATTGACTATTCGATCGTATCAAAAACAAATTCTGACGGATAGTCAAATAATGAACTTAATATTGTTACAGTGAAATTTTGGATCTGAGAGTAATATAATTCTGTCCAACATACACCCCCCATTACACCTTTTTTATAAGAAATAGGATGTTACGATAAATACTTCAGATACCGTTCTGAGAATGTTGGTTTGTGATATCAATCTAATGCTAAACAAAATTAGTGTTTTTCAGCGATAACAAATTAAATAGATTCATAAAAGTACAAAAGGACTCTCTCCCAAAAATTCGATAATAAAAATGTAGTCTATAAGGTTTATTTTAAAGATTGCAATACATCTTATGTGGGACAAACATGTAGGAAACTTTCCAGCAGAATATCTAAACATCATAGATATAAATTGAAACATTGACATTCACTCTGTAATTATTGAACATCGTATTGAATTTTCACATAACTTCGATTGGGAGAAAAATTTTAGAAGGAGAATTTTGGAACAAAAGATTGATTTCAGAAATCGCATTCATACGCATGTAAAAGAATGGCCTTAATTTAGATGCAGACTGCATCTAAATTACACCTATGCAGTGATGCTTGAAATTTCTCTTGACTTATGTAATAACTTGTTTAAATTTATAGTTTATTAATTTAATTTGACAAAAGTTTTATTAGTTGACGACAATGTAACAATTTTAATGAAATATATTTTGTATTGAATTTTTTCTTTTTTTTTCTTTTTATTATGTAATTCTTTATTTTACAATTCTAATAATTTTGACAGTTTTTATTGGATTCGGAAAGTTCGTGCCGATTTTGAAGAAAAATTGAAACGCAGAAGATTTAAATTTTAGTATACATTTATTAAACTATATAGGTTAGTTGGCACGAACTTTCCGGACAACCCAATAATTATTATTCAATAATTTATTGTGGATCTTATCGATTTGACTTAATAACAATATACATGTGTTTTGTTCTTCACAATTGCAAATTTGCCTTAATGTTTGTGACCTCTTACTTCGAAAATAGTTCACGTCGTCGTACACGGACATGTGTTCTAAAAATGTGTGATGTCTTTATATTTGATTTTAACATTTTTACTTTTTAAGTTTTAACATGTTCAACAATGCTTCAATGCAATGCTTCATGTTTCGTGATGATAAGTCATTTAAATTGTTTACGCATATATTACTCTAATAAGATTTGTTTTTTAAAAAAATATCAGATTAACAATGCTGTATCTTTGTCAATTTGCGAGTGACTTAAACATTATGGACATGTGAGTTAATTATACTTGTATCATTCTTGCTGAAGAAGACTCCAAAGAGAATCAGGACGTTCAAAATAAATAAGACATCAATCTAACATCTGATTGTTCATTGAATATTGATTGTTCATCAAATAATTGCGCCGTTTATCATTGACTCTCATTAGCCTACTATATTTATCTTTTTGTGTTGTTTAAAATTCGAGAGTCTTAATATAATTATTATTATTAATAATTATTCTACTAAATATAATATTCTACTGGTAATAATATTCTACTAAACCTTTTAATTTATTTTCCCCGTAATGTGTTCTCATGTACGAACTTTTTTATTGAATATTTTATACACTGATATTGAGTGATATACTGGATCGAATAATCATTAGAATTAATATTCGAAAACCGGAGAATTTTGCATGACAGAATAAAGCAACTAAAGGTAAGTTGCCTTAGTATGCTAAATATAGTCACTACATTGAAGTGCGACAAAAGTTTGTTCGCGATGTTTTCAATTTTCACACACTTGATATCTTCACTTTTTCTCTCTTCACTATCCGATTACATATTAACGTCATTGTAATTATAAAATTTTTGAGTATCGCAATTTCCAAGTATCGCAATCTAGTATCAGATCTAATATTCTAACATAATTAATTCTATTTGCATCGAAATATATATAACAAGATTTTCTTAATCTTTCAGTACAAACTAGTGATAGCGGCAGTGCTAACATTGCTCTACAAATGAGAGGGAGAAAAACATTGTAAAGAATATGGAGCAATATTAGCAATAGCAACGGCAGTGAAATCAACATCAATAGCAACAGCAGCAATAACAACATGAAGTTAACAATAATTTTAATTTCTAATTTAATAGAATTTACGGACGGAATACTCGCGACGTTTTAGAAATTTCGGCATGCTCGGGAGAGAGGCTAGTTTCGCGATACGTCCAATAGCCTGAAAGTGAGGATATCGTTCACTGGTTAGAAAATGCGTTCCGCGAAATCCACGCGTATGCGATACATTCATGCGAATCGAACGATTATGTAAGCTTATCTTTCGATTCACGAATCTAACGCCTGGTAGGACTATCGTTTCGTCCAATACGCGACTTGATTTCCGATGACGTATGGAGGCTCGTGAGTTTAGTAGCTCAAAGTGTCAGTGGACTCGATATTGCGGAAAATTTCGATGTACACATTTTCAACATTGCGGCATTTGCGGGATGTGGTAGAACAAATCGGTTAACACGCGAAGATGTAGCAAAATGCTCCATTTTGCAATTAAATAATTCTCAATCTGTGTTTTACACATTCCCTCGTAGTGGCACGAGCACATTGCGAACAAGGAAATCTGCTGGTGAAAAATGAAATTACATAAGGAGATAGAGTTTCTCGTTACAATGAAGCGAGAGAACTGAGGAATGCTGACATCACAATTCCCAAGCAGGGAAGCGATGTGCGTGAAATCGAGCGTTTTCAGCGCCGTATAAAATATAGCAATAATTGTGTTCAATTTTAGTATTTTCGGGCGCGGTGAGAATTCGTTATATGACGGTGGCGCGTTACTTGCCTCTCTAGGATTAAACTGTACCCGAGTATTAAACTGTATGTAATATATTATGAATATAAGCGTCATTTCAACCCGATATTAAACGTAAAAGCCGCTGCTGGTTCTCGCGGGGAATATTGCATCGCATGTGGGCTATCGTATAAATAGAAGTCACCATTACCCTAAAAAATGCCCACGCTGCCAGGCCATTCCGTCATATGAATCCTCCGATGTGAAGCTAATTAGATGCGAATTGTGCGATCTTCGAATATTACGTATCTTGAATGTCATCGCGCAGAAAGATCTTACGACGAACAATCCCCCGCAAGCGTTTGCGAATCGGTTAAAATTTGTAACGATTGTGTGGGTGATTCGTAAAGTCAAATTCAAAATACGAATGCGGAATATCCTATTGTAGAATATGTCGATCGCATCAGTCTTCGAATCATTCTTGCTTCATGCGACCTCTTCGATAAAATCGTTACTGAGAACCTGAGTATGAATAGTGCGACAATACAGGAAGACGTGACGCATGCAAGTGAGAATAAGTTCGAAGTCAAAGCTAACAAATTTAAAAGAGACCATGTCGCATTCGCGTTCTACAATTTTGAAACACAACAGGACGAAACTTATGAAAGTACTGAGAACGTAAAAATTCACGTTTTCTGTGTCGTGCATCAGATTTGCGAAACTTGCGCGGAAATAGACGATATGATCCGTGCGATGTGCTTGGTGCGGAATGCGCGAGTTTATATTTCAAGATAATCCTGTGAAACAGTTTGTCAAACTCATAATGCGAACGACAAAATGTCTTAAAAAGATTTTTGTATTGCTCATAATCCGAAAGCGTTCGACGCTCAATTTATTTTAAATTTATTTAGTAGAAAAATCCGAAATTACAGAAGAAACGCGGGTAATTTTGAATGAATTTGGGACGAATTTGGGACGAAGATTATTGTGATGATGGGAATACGAAATTTATAGACAATATTAATTATTTACCAATGCTTTTGATTGATTTACCCAAAGCTTTCGGGCTGAAGAATATATCGGACAAAAGCAGCTTTCCTTACCTATTCAATACGAGAAAGAATCAATCGTATATCAGTCCGATACCCAATTCACGATATTATTCTCCTGATCAAATGAAATCCAAAGAACGAGTGCGATTTACAAAATGGCACGAGGAGATGATACATGCAAATTTTATTTTTAATTTTCAACATGAAATAGTGAATTGCCGTAACGACGTAGAAATTCTCCGACGCGCATGCATGATGTTTAAAAAAATTTTTTTGGAACACGGTAATATCCATGTCCAATCCGTTCGAGGAATGTATAACTATCACTTCCTCATGCATGAAATGCATTTTTCGCAAAAACTTTTTGCACGAAAAAGAAATAGGAATCATTCCTTCGGATATAGAAATGCGGGTAAACAATCGCGAAAAGTCTTAAAATGATTAGTGTAGAAGGAGCGTGAGCTCGGTCTTCGCGTAATTCACGCTGGATGAGGGCGTGAGTACGAGATTGATGGCAGATGCGTTGATACAAGTCGGAATCGGCAAACAGAATACAACGTTACGTATTTCAATACCACAGGTGTTTCTGGTATGGTTGTCCGACGTTGTCCTTTCAGGTGAATCGCAACAGAACGTTTTCTTCCGCGAATCGTGGAGATACGATCGAGATTAAAATTATATGATTATTTAGAAAAATTAGATAAGCGCATTTTGTATTATGATACAGACTCATGTACTTAAGTATCGGTGAGCTGAATGAGCGTACGGATAATTTTCTGGATATGACGAATGAACAATATCTCGAAAACTACAGCCGCGATAGTTATATCGAATCATTTGTTTCGGGTAATCCAAAATTTTATATGTTTATACGCCAGAAAGACATACGAATGAGGTCTGTAAAATAAAGAAAGTAATACTTAATTTTAAGAATTCAATCATTCTAAATTTTAATAGTATTGGGTCATTTAAAAAGTATCCGCGATTTTTTGTTCAATTTTTGAATGAAATTTTTCTTTATTGAAAATCAATTTTAATCAAGTATATATTGGCCATTATTATCTATAACCTTTTGCCATTTTTCAGGTAATTTCATAATTCCATCCGT
>Ga0157364_1004677_pt1 | contig 13732 bp, 18 predicted proteins | sample AttsexASBM2_FD_111476 | JGI IMG/M metagenome (GOLD analysis project Ga0157364, IMG submission 111476) | Fungus gardens microbial communities from leaf cutter ant in Ribeirão Preto, State of São Paulo, Brazil - Atta sexdens ASBM2 | ecosystem: Host-associated > Fungi > Mycelium > Unclassified ... | reverse complement strand
TTCTCCCCTTTCCCTTTACTTTTTTTTCTATATTCTTCTTTTTTTTTCTATGCCTTTTCTATTACTTCTTTTTATTTCCTGTTCACATGCCTCTTCCTTTTCTTTTTTTTTTTTTTTAAATCAACAATTTATTACATGGCACACGGTGGTAGACCATGGTAGCTACTTTGTAACTACATACAAGAGAGGCAAACTACATGAAGGAAAGGAAACTGAAGAGAGAGAAAGAGAGAGAGGAGAGATGGAGAACTAATTGAAGAGACTGAAAGGAAAAAGAAAAGGGAAAATAAAAGGAAATTTGGAAAAAAAAGAACTAAGAGTCGCACCAAGATTGTCAAGATTGTTGACGGTGGACTTTATTTTATCTTCTCTTTTCACTTTATTTTACTTTACTTTTTCTTTTTCTTTTTCTTTTTTCTATTTTTAGAACAACTCGGGTTAGGGTTTATCAGTCACGCTGTCACATCAAGTCACAAATTGATGGTGAAGTCACAAGACTGATCACGGGACTTGGGAGAATGAAGTAGAAGGTTCTGGAACAAAGTGACGTCATACAGCATAGACAACATATGCTGGCCTCATGGTATACTCATTGTCATTTAGGGTAGGGTGCACAGTAGCTAGCACAGACCATGGATAATAGTATATAAGGTAGACTACTTTGTATTAGGAACTCTATCGAGTTCTCTTATGTCACTCAATACAAGAGTTAGTTCTTTGCTTAACACCTTGAGCATTGAATCATAACAAAGATCAACTCGGGTCGACTGAGGAAACATTGTCAATAAAAGCAAAAGCTCTAGGGTTGGCACTCAAAAACATGACAATGACTAAGAGCATCTCTTCTAGGATTCCAATACCCATTATGTCTTGTGTATTCGTGCAGAATGTGTCTTCTTGTTTCAATAGGATAAGACCTGCAAGGACACTTGAAGTCTTCGTTAAGGAAGAATCATAGACAATATTTGCCTACCGGAGCATGGTTTGTGATAGCTCTTGCAGCTTGAGTGTATAGTGAGTTGGAATGACCAAAGGATTGGAGCCATGGACCCTCTTTGGTGTAAGACGGTTCAATGGTTTCGAGGTAGTTATTGACAAGGTCGAGGAAATGTCTTCCTTTCCTATCTGACACTTGAAAAGTCATTTTCTACAGATTAATATTGTTATCACTATTGACTTTTTTGCAATAATCCCAAGAGATTTTATTTGGGAGTATGGGTATGGGCTTGAACAATTTCGAGTCTTTGTCAACAGATTTGTGGAGTCTCCACCTGAGTCGGCTAGGGCATTCCCAAAATTCAATTTTCTTGGCATTTAGTGAAAAATTGCCTAAGTTCGTTAAGGATGACAGACATGTAGATTTGATACGGATGGGACTTGGTATCAAATATCTTCTTAGCCACATGAATGGAGTCAGTGATGACAATGACTTTAGAGATGTTTGCTTTGTTGCAAGCCTGGTTAATACCGCATCTAATAGTGAAAAGTTCTACTTCTGTGCTGGTGACAAAGGTTGCATGATGAACTGTCTTGACCAAAGGTTGGTCGCATATGTGGATATGTGAGACTGAAGTGGCAATGTCATTCTTGACACTAGCATTGAAAACTACAATTGCCATGTGAGGAGACATGGAAGATTGACTAGTCATATCATCTAGTTGATGAGAGCACGATGATTTGTTTTTTTCTTTATTGGCTTAATTAAAAGAAATTCAGTCAGGAAAAATATCTATTATTCTAGAACCCAGATTAAATTCCAGGTTGAGGGGGGAAAAATATGGGAAAACTTCATATAGTTTGTTGTTTGAGTCCATGAGGTGTCCTTTTACGGAGATTTTCTAGCAATTGGTGAGTGTGTTGATCAAATGAGAGAGAGGCTTGTAGCATGTATTGTGGGGATTATCCATGAGGGTTTTGATGAGATGATTCTCTGGGAGGGTGGCGGAGCGAAGCTGAGATCTGCTTGCAAGTTTTTGTAGGTAGAGCTTTATGGGGATGAGTCCTGCAATAGCTTCAAGTCCTTCTGTAGGCGATGTTTTGAATGCTCCTAGTATCCAAATGGCAGCTCTTCTCTGCATTTTCCCCAGGGTTTTCATAGGGTACGAGAGAGGGGCTTTGTTGTAGAACCATAATTGAAACCTATATAGTGCTATAGGTAAGATACAACACCTATATAGTAGGCGTTTCTGAATAGGATTGATTCCTTATGTTGAATTCCCCAGAAGCTTCATGCATTTGACTGTGGAGATGGCTTTGTTCGAGTAAAAGTTAATATGTTGGTGGAACATGAGTTTTCGGTCGAATATGAATCTCAAGTATTTCCATGAGTTTTTGGGGCAAAGAATAGGTCCTCCTAATGGTAAGAGGTTGAGAGGAGGGTGATTGAATGTTCCATGGGATCTGTTAAAATGAAACATTTCAGTTTTTGAATGTTCTATGTTAAGTCCAAACTTGTCCAAGAGACCGGATAGTACATTGTAACTACAGAAAAGTTGTGAGTTCGAAACGTCAATGGATTTGTTCTGAGAGATGAATAGACTGTCATCAACAAAGGATATGAGGGAAATGGAGATGTTAAGGATTTTCTAAAATATATAGAAGAGGAGAAAGATAAAGTGCAAACAAAATAAGAGATAAAGCAGACCCTTGGCCAACTCCCACATTTACTTTGTACGTTGGTGAGGAAAATTTGTTCCACATATAATTGGTTTTCTTTTTGACTAGAAAGTTCTCAAAGAAAGAGGTGACTTTGGGATTGAGGCCTGCTTTTGAGAGAGTGAGAGTGAGAAGATGATGGTTGAGAGAAGGGAAAAATTGAGCGATGTCAAAGGCTAGAATGCTAGTGGTTTTATTCTTGACCCAGCCTAATCAAATAATGTGAGTAAGCACGATTCCAGCATTTGTGGTGGATTTGAACTTGAGGCCACCTAATTGACTGGGATGAACAAAATCATTTTTGATGATGTGGAATTGTATTCTTTCAGCAATCACTTTCTCGATAAGTTTGCCGATAATGTTGAGGAAGACGATGGGGCGGAAAGATTTGGGGTTGTTGTAAGCTGGCTTGTTTGGCTTAGGAATGATTACCGTAGATGAATACTTGAAGTGATTGGGCCAATGTCCCAAGTTGATGCACGCATTTACAATGTTGATGATGTGAGAAAGGCGTACATCTTGTTTTAGAATGACTTTGAGATGTCTCTACATAAGCTTGTCAGGGCCTGGTGCTGATGAGTTGTTGCACTTGGTTAGGGCTTGTTTAAATTCTTCTTTCGAGAAAGAGACCCAATCTATGGTGGGTTTGGAACTTAGCTCATTAAGGACTTCTGTGTTGACCTGACGATGGAGTGTAGTGTTAAATGTGGCATGAAGAGCACCCCAAATGCTTTCTGGGATGAGACACAGTTGGCCTTCATATTTGATGGCTTCAGTAGTGGGGAGTTTGCGTTTGTTAATCCAATTCATCAGCTCCTATGGACTACAGCTCTTATCTGCTACTTCTTGAATCTTCATGTCGAAGAAGGACCTTTTAGTGTTTTTCATGACTTTCTTGAAAGTTTTCCAATCGTTCAAACTTCTTGATGCTCTATAGTCAGTGAGGGCCTTGTTGTACTCATCTGTCCATCACTTTTTGGAGTGTTTTGTGATTCTCGTTTGTTTCGCGTTTTTGTTCTATGCTCGGTTAACTATTGAATCGAGATTGTTGACCGTGTATTCAAGACACTCCTTGTTAGTGATATTGGAAGAGTCAAAATTTTTGAAGGACGAAATAACCTCTTCGATGAATGCACTTTCCTGTTTGCTCTTTTGCTGAATTGAAAGTTTTGAGGTATTAATGATTTCGTCCACGATGGGAATGGCGATGGATAAGGGTGCATGATCGGATGTGAGATGCCATTCTGGGTGAATGGAGTGCTGGTTGATTTTGCTTGATCTGTATCAGAGAAACATAAGGTCGATGGTCAAATTAGCTTCTTCTATTGTGTTGGAGTACCTAGTGGGACAAGGGTTAGTAGGTGACGAAAGAGCTAAGTCGAAAGAGTCTGCAATAATCAAAAGATTGTCACTAATGGATGCATGGTGGGGAAAGAAAGGGTCCCATAAGCTATCCCTGATATTAAAATCTTCTGTCATGACGAGAACATTGTCTATGTTGACCTCAATATCCTTAAGATATTTGAAGACTGAGTGAGACGAGTCCGAATAAATGTTCATGATGAAGTATTAGATGTGGTCATTAGTAAATGACATAAGAAGAATGTCAGGGTGATTAATAATGTCAGTATATAAAGAGAAATGAAGGGGGGAGAGACGGATGTTGATGTATGCAGTGACTCTGGGGGAAGTCACTTTGTTCACTGGATTAATTGCAAAGAGTAGCCAATTGGGGTGGTGGACTACTCCTATGAAATTTTCGCCCTCGCTATTCACAGTGCTTGGGACTTGGCAGATGATGGACCAAGGTGGTTCTTGGATGAGAATAATGTTGAAGTGTGACTGAGTCTCGAGGATAGTGTTGACAATGAGGTGGTTCTTGCGAACATTTTGTGAAAGGATATTGAGGTTTCTCAAAATCATATTTGCTGCTTGTTGTTCTCCAAAGAGCAAATCGATTTGATCCTGTTTTCATAGATCTCAGTATATTTCTTTTGGTGCCATTCTCTGTTGAATCGGTGCCTCCATAATGGGCATTGGTTGGAGTCGGCTTGGTGATTGCCCTTACAATTAGAGCATTTGAACGAGTGAGGGCATGGATCGCTCTTTTTAGTCTCGAGACGTGGAGGGTTTGTCTTCTTGTTCGCTTTGCAGCACCACCCAAATTCATGGTGGTTCTCAGATTTGTGTGGACCATTGTACTTGATGCACTTGGAGCCTTGGATTCTGCAAGAGAAGGTTGCGTGACCCCACCTCCAGCAGTTTTTACATTGGGGCATGTCCAGGTTCATGTTAGTCCCTCTAATAGTAGCGATATACCTGCCAACATTAAAGCATCAATTAATAAGGCATTTAGCTTTGTTTCTGCTCTGGTAATCCCAAATGTCGATCCAGACAATCGACATGTCTGACTTGGGTGATACTTTGATAACCCTTGGTCTAGAAGCAAGCTTGATATCATTGAATATCTGGTTTTGTTTCAGGATAGTTTCAACATCACAGGTGTTGAGGCGATCCTGAGTCTTGCCGTTTAGGAAGAAGAGAATACCAATGATCTTGAGGTACAATTTTGATTGAGGGAGGCAAGGTTCCTCAACCTGTAGCTCATTGATGTCTTCTGATTTCTTTATGTATTGACTTATAATTTGGAGATCAGACATACTAGCGACCTTGTTGGTGACAATCACTAGGCCAATGGGGTCAGATCTGATGAAGTCCACCACAACATCTGATTTGACATTTCTGAGAAGCCTATTGATATTAGCAACATGAAACGTGAAATTTTTGATGAATGAGTTGTTGTTGTTGTTACTCATGGGAACAATTACTTGTTTCCTTGATGGCCCTTTTGTGGTCATCTGGATATGGGGCTTGGGCTTTGGGTTACCCTTGACGATGTTGTTAACCCAATTGATTTGATTAGCATTTAAGGCCAGGAAGAATTCTTTAATCTTGAGCACTTTGGAAGTGCTTGCTGTTTGGCTTGAAGCTTGAGCATATGACTTGGTTGGCTTTATAGGGTTTGACATAGTCTTGTTACCTTTGAAATACTTCAAGATTGTGTTGATCTCAGTCTTGGGTTTAGCGGGGAGTAGAGGAGGAGGAGGAGGGGCTTTCTCAATGGAGACGGGTACTGGTTTGGCAATTTCATTCTTGTTGTTGTTCTTGTTAGGTGTAACACTCAGAGTGAATTTGGAAGATATTTTCGCTCTCAGAGTGTTAGTGTTATCGTCCATATAGAGTGTGTCCCATTTAGCCTCATATACCGATGAGATAAAATTCCAAATAGCATCGCCCATGCCATCGAAATCCTTGAGATTATTAACTTCTTTGCCATTGACCTGTTTGTTAGTGATATATTTTGACATGAAGTTCAAAGAGTCTTTGATACTCTTCGAATCAGAAGCAAAGTGTTCAATCAAACTGTAGAGTGAAATGGGGTGAAAAGATCCACTCCAAAGATCTGGCTCCGTCGGAGCATGTGGGTCGTAAGGCAGTTGTATGTTAATAATACTCTCCTCATGATGTGCATGTGTTGGAGAAGCCTTGTTGTTACCACTCGTGGGCCTCATGGGGTCTTGTTGGTTAGCTGCCTTGCTGGTGCATAATGCTTTCTCCTGCTCTGTCTTGTAGAACAATTCAGGAGTCATGTCTCTGCTTGCGGATTCGCAATCCATCCTATCATTCATTCTATCACAATATGGCATTGCCCACCCAGAAGATGCAATCAAGGATTCTCTGGAGAAATTTAAAGTGGTAGTAGGGGTTCTCCCTCTTACCTCGCAGTTGTTAGCAGGTACTTGTCCTGTAGAAATGTCTATCTCTGCGGTTTAAAGAAGACACAGTTGGTAATGCTAGAGCTTGCGATTTAGGCATTGTTGAAGAGCTGAAAGTAGAAGAAAGGAATTTATTTACTATATTTCCAATAGGCACTACCATGCAAGATGGTGGTAAGAGGAAAGAAGCGATACCTCTTCATTGTCCAAAATCAAAAGAAAAGAAAAGAAAATTAATATAAAATCAGAAAAATAAAATAAAATAAAAATTGTTAATGTTTAAAGTGTTCCATAACAGTACCTTAAGGTTCCACTTCCAGAGGAACTTCTTTGTCCCCCCAGATGATCCTATTTATCTGCTTATCCTTCTCGTTCCATTCTAAAATTTCTTCCAACTTCCTTCCATATTCTTCTTCACTTTCTTTCCTATTGTTCTTCCATCTATTCCAATTTTTCTCTAACTTTTTCAAATACTCTTTCTCAAACTTCTTATCATCCCATCCATATAACAACTTTGCTATATATCTTTTTGGCAACTTTTCTCTCTTGAACTCTTTCATCTCTGGATTTAACTTCATCTCCTTTCTTTTCTTTACTTGTATTCTCCGTATTTCTTTATTTTCTTCCACTGTATATCCTTTCTATTTCACCAAATATTTCATCTTTTCTCTTTTTTCTTGTCTGTCCAAAATCTCTTCTACTACATATTCCTTCTCACCAGCTACCTCAACAGGAGGCAGTGGTATTTTCCTCTGCCCTTCTACCTGCTCTCTACACTTTACTATCCTTCTTACATTAACCACTAGGTGTATCCATAACGACGCTGGTAATTCCAACTCTACTGCATTCTCTGATGCTATTTTCTTGACCATATATGGTCCTATAAACTTTTCTGTCAACTTCTTTGTTATCCTCTTCATCAACTTCATTGAAAAATCCTTTGTACTAATCAACACTCTGTCACCTACCCTACATTCTTCTGCCTATCTCTTTATCTCTTTCTGTGATCTTACCAACGCTGCTCTTGTCTCCTCATGTCTTTCCTTCATCTCTCTCACAAACTCCTCTATCTTCTCATTCTTCCCCTTTTTTCTAATGTCAAAGCCTATCCTTGGTTCTCTCCCATAGTTGACTTGAAACAGTGATGTCTTTGTTGCTGTGTGTACTTTATTATTGAATACAAACTCTGCTGTTGCCAACCATTCTGACCAGTTGTTCTGCCTATGATTGACATATATCCTTAAGTACTGTTCCAGCTCCTAATTTGTCCTTTCTATCTGACTGTCTGTCAGTGGGTGATATGCCATTGACAACTTTGTTTCTATCCCCAACATTTTATTCAACTCCTTTATCAACCCTGCTGCAAACTATGGTCCTCTATCTAATATTATGCTCTCTGGCAACCTATACAATTTCCATATATTATCCCTGAACAACTTTGCCAACCCTTCTGCTGTCATTTTTTCTGTCGTCGCTACAAAGTGGGACATTTTCGAAAACCTATTGCACACTACCAAGATCAAATCATGACCCTTTGACATTGGTAACTTCATAATAAAATCTACCAATATATATTGTCATGGTCTTTCTGGTACCTTATTAGGCCTTAATTTTCCTGCTGGTATCTCTGCTCTATTTTTCATACTCTGACACTAATCACACCCTTCTACATATTACTTTACTTTCTTCATAATTCCTGGCCACCAGTAGTTTCTTTGGCTTCATCACAATAAGCCAATAGCAGGACATGGAGGACAGTGGAAGACAGTGAAATTGGTTACTAGAAACTCTCAACTTTTCATCTTTTGGAACATACATCTTCCCTTCTCTCAACACTAATTCTTTCTTTATCTGCCATTCCTCATTTCTCAACATCTTTACTCCTGCTTTCTTCATTTTCTCTACCGCTTTTATTACTTCTTCATCTTTATCTCTTGCTTCTTTTATTCTCTTTACTATCTCTTTCTCTGGTCCTTCCACTAACTGCTCTATCGCTCTAACTTCTAACTATTCTTCCTTTAACATTACTTGATTTTCATTATCTCTCTCTATTCCCTCTGCCCAATATACCCTTCTACTCAAAGTGTCTGCTCTTCCCATACTCTTGCTAGCTATATGCTTCAAAGTGAAATCAAATCTTGACAAGTATAATGATTATCTAGCCTGCCTTCGATTCAACTTCTGGGCCTTCATGAAGTACTTCAAGTTTTTATAATCTGTCCATATCTTAAACTAATTCTTGGCTCCTTCCAAAAAGTGTCTTCATGCCTCTAAGCACTGAATTATTGCCAACATCTCCTTATTGTGAATTTCATAGTTTATTTTGGCCTCATTCAACAATTTAGAAATATAAGCCACTGGCCTCTATATCTCGTCTTCACATTTCATTGACAATACTCCTCCCATAGCAAAATCTGACGCATCTGCCTTTACTCTCATCTCTTTGTCTAAGTCTAGTATAACCAAGACTGGCTCTGTTGTAAACCTCTCCTTCAATTCCTCAAATACCTTCTGCTGTCTTTCTTCCCAACTCCACTTATTCTCTTTCCTCATCATTTCATATAACAGTCTCATTATCTTTGCAAAATCTTTGACAAACTGTCTGTAATAGTTTTTCAGCCCCAAAAACTTCTGCACATCCTTTACACTCTTTGGCACTGGCCACTCTATTACTCCCTACATCTTTTCCTTTTCCATTCTTACTCCATCTTCCCTGATTACCACTCCCAAAAATCCTACCTCTCTAACCTTCTATACACACTTCTCTGGTTTTACAAACAAATTATTCTCCTCTAACCTTCTTAACACTTCTTTCACAATTTCATCATGTCCCTCCTCTATCTCCGTTGTTATCATTACATCATCAATAAATACCGCTACCTTTTCCTCCACCACTAAATCTCTAAGCAAATTATTCATCATTGCTTGGAATGTTGCTGGTGAGTTAGTTAACCCAAAGAACATTACCGTGGGTTCAAATGATCCTTCTGGCATTGAGAACGCTGCCTTCCACTCATCTCCCTCCTTTATCCTTACATTGTTATATCCCCATCTTAAGTCCATCTTTGTAAACTTCTTCTTCTTCCCAATATTATCTATCAGATCTGAAATTAGTGGTAGCAGATAATTGTTCTTGACTGTCCAACTATTCAAATACCGATAATTTTGCACCATTCTCTTTTTTCTATCTTTCTTTGGTACAAAGAACACTGGTGACATCTGTGATGACTTCAATAGCCTAATATATCCCTTGTTGTAGCAACCACTTGCCAGAACGACACTTGTAGCTTGCTTACTTCAGCAAAGCTCTCAGTTGGCTATCTAGTAGTGGGGATTACAAGAGAACTCAACAAGGAGCTCTCGCTGCATTGCTCCTCTATTTATATAAATACAAGATGGTCCATGCTACAACAATGTGTTTACCTCATGTCCTATTACTCATCTACCATGCTTCTACCTCAAGGCCACCATGCCATGTCTATGTGCCCTGACATCATACTCCTTAATCTCCATTACCATGCATGCACCATGTGTACACCATGAGGAACTCATGTCCCTTGACGTCACTTCTAACCCTAACTCTAATCTAAACTCCTCTCAATTCTTCTAGACCGTTAGACCATTCTAGACTCTGTTACATGACTTCCAGGTCACGTGCTCTTTTTCCGTTGTAGACTAATAATAATACTATCTATATATGTCTGGCTAACTCTAACTCTAGCCAAAGTCTGTCTACATACTCATCTTATAACACCCCTTAACTGATCCTTCACAAACTCCTGCACTTCTTCTCTCTTTACTCTTGACAATGGATATGTATTCTCCTTTTTGGCATGATCCCAGGCCTTTCTCGTTGGCATCCTCTCTGACTCTTTCTTCTCAAACACTTTTAAATACTTATGGAACTGTCTTGGAACCATTTCCTCTGTTGTTCTCAATTCCATTACCTCTTCTTCATCTAACTCCTCTTCCATTTCTGCCACTATCCTCGCTATTGCTATCTCTTTGTCTATCATCAGCCTTTTTATTTCCTTTCTTTCTTCCTTCTCCTGCTGCTTTTTCCATCCTAGTTTTGTCTGTTTTCCTGTCCTCCACTTCTTTCCACATTTGTTCAGACATCTCGTCATCTGTACCTCTCTTGTTTTCCAATCTATCTCTGGGTTATAGCATGCTAGCCAAGGCATACCTAATATAACACTCCACTTCTGTCCTCCTATCACATCTATTGACATTCTCTCCTTATGCCCTTTGAAAAATATCTCCACTTCTACTGTATCTTTTATTGGCCCTGCATAATTCAGTGTGCTATCAACATTTCTTATATAAACCGGCCTCTTCAGCTTTGTTTTCTTAAACCTATGCTTTCTTGCAAATTCTTCACTTATCACCAACCATGTTGCCCCACTATCTAACAATGCTTCTGTTATAATCCCTTCTTCTTCTTCTTCTTGCTTCAGTCCTATTTTCACTACTATCTCCCTCAATGTTTTCTCCTTCTTCTCTTTTCTCTCCACTTTTGTTTGTCTCACTTCTACCCCTCTCTTCACTTTCTCTTCCCTTAATATTTCTTTTTTATCTTTTCTTACTTCTCATTCATCTCCTTCTCCTTTCTGCATCACTCTATCTTTCAACACCTCAAATTTATTTAAGGGCACCTGTGTTGGTCCCTCTTCTTTCACATTTCTGCAATAACAGGCCACATGCCCAAAACCTCTGCACCCAAAACACTTTCTCTCTTCTATTGCTCTCTGTCTATTCTCCTCTCTCCTTCTTTCCCTCATTTCCTGTTGTCTCTACTCTTTCTCTGCTCTTCTCTCCTCTTGTATTCTCATTTCTTCTACCCTTCTCCATTCTTCATCTACTCTCTTTCTTTCTTCTGCTTTCTCCTTTTCTTTTTGTCTCCTTTGTTCTTTCTCCTCCTATCTTTCCTCATACTCTCTTCTTTCTTATTCTCTCTCTTTCTGTCTCCTTCTTTGCTTCCTTTTCCTTTCTTCTTCCACCACTTGCAACTTCACTATTTGTTTTTGTAATTTTAACATCGTTGCATTATTCTCCATTATCACCTTCATCATTCTAACCATCTCTTCTCCACCATATACTCTAATCATTTCCTCCATTTTTATCTGACTAATATCTGCCATTTTGTTTCTAATCTCTTCTTCTTCAAACCAAAAATCTATTCTCTTGCTGTCACTTGTTACCAGCAGTATCCTAATCTCTTTCTTGTTGTCTTGACGTCTGATAACAGTATCTGATCTCTCCAAAAACTATTCCTCTGTAAGTGTTAGCTAGTATTCTTCTTACCTGACCTCATACTGTCTACTGACTATCTGTCTACTGCCCTACTAACTACTGCCCTAATCAAATTCCTGGCTAATATCCCTAAGAAGGGAATCTCTAATCTAGGCACTTCTTAATGGACTATGCTGCTGCTCTGCATGGACAGATTACAAGGGGATCCTGTAGCACAAGCCTTCTACTTGAATATAACTATCTACCTCATCCATAAAAGATGATGCGATCAATGTACATGAGTGAGCTACTATGTAAACAACTGGTTCAGCTTCACCTGCCTAGCTAGTATACCCCTTAAGCTTAGGACCCAGCTATAGATCTTCTTGACTTTGGGTGTGCTGCTCTCAGTTGAGGATGATAAAAGAGTAAAAAAAAATAGGAGTCCACATGACAGAGTCCCTAGAGGTAGTCGAGTTCTACTGTTGTAGCAACCACTAGACACAAAGTCCAATGATAACATAAGTGGTAAAGCTCTCAGTTAAGCAATCAAGTGGGAAAAATACAAGAGAACTTGACAAGGAGTCTCTGCTAAATTAGAGTTCTATATATATGTTTTACATGTGGTCTGTGCTAACAATAATTAAACCTGCCCTCATGTTCATGTTTCGTCTTCATATCTGCCTCATATCTTACTTAAGGCCACTATATTGCATCTATGTGCCCTGACATCATCTTCTAGATTCTTCTATCATGTTCTAGGCCTATGACATCACATCATGTGACATGTCATGTGACTGCAGTGTCACATGCCTCTTCATTGTCCAAAATCAAAAGAAAAGAAAAGAAAATTAATATAAAATCAGAAATATAAAATAAAATAAAATAAAAATTGTTAGTGTTCAAAGTGTTCCATAACATACTTAACTGTCATTCCTGGTAACCAGCTAATACTTCCAAGGCAAAATAATTAGTTGCAGCTGTTATAATAATATAATTGCTATCTTTGATCTTTGAGAAGTCATAGAAGATTGCCTTATCAGATTGAGTGATTGTGAAACCCAGCTCTACTATTGTTTTCACTAGAAATTTATAAAAGCAGTGTGCTCTCTATTTACTTTTATATAATAGCCTCCAAACTCAACTACAGAGCTTGTCCCAAGGTAGATAAGCATATTTAGATGGAATAGGAAATATGTCAGTCCAACTGGATGGAAGAAACATGTAGAATATCTTATATATATCACTGTAGCTATGAAGATAAGTATTCTTTACATTAGCTTGAACTACTGTAATAGATAAAAGAAGTCTAAGAGTTGAGAGATGGACTGTTGGTACAAAGGTTTTGGTATAATCAATACCAAATTTTTGCTTAAAATCTTGAATAACATATCTGGCTTCATAATATGCAAGGTTCCCTTCTCTATCATGTTCCCTATGCAAGATATTTTTTCCATTGATCAGAATGGTACCTGAAGGAGTGGAAATAATAGTGAAAGTACCAAAGTTATTTAGATTGTGATATTCTTCATAAATTACTTTCTTTCACTTCTTTTTCTCTGGACTATTTATTACTTCCTCAAAGCTCAGTGAGTTTCTCTCTTGTGCTGTAAATACATACTCTATCATCAAATTCAACCAACTAACCTTCTGTGATTCAATATTGATCATCTCTACTCCCCCTAGTTCCAAAATATCCTCAACATCTACTATGTAAGCTCCTTCACTAATTTTCTTCCAATTCTTCTTATTGTAGAAATCTTTTGTCTTTTTGGGTTACATATTATGTTTTAGGTTTGAGTTTAGTATCAACTATTTGTGTGGGAATGGATTTTTGAGGTTTTAGGAGTCATAAAGAGTGGAGAATTTGATAAGGATAGTGTAGGTAGATCAATTTGTAGTCTGTTTAATTTTGAACTATTTTTGATAATTTTAGATTCATTTAAATTGTTGTTATTCATTGAATTTGGTTTTATATCATTTAGTTCAGTATCCATATTACTATGACTGAAGGAATCAGCTGGATTAGAAGATATTGATTTATTATTCTCTCTCTCAATTCTGATGTT
>Ga0157364_1004675_pt1 | contig 13732 bp, 9 predicted proteins | sample AttsexASBM2_FD_111476 | JGI IMG/M metagenome (GOLD analysis project Ga0157364, IMG submission 111476) | Fungus gardens microbial communities from leaf cutter ant in Ribeirão Preto, State of São Paulo, Brazil - Atta sexdens ASBM2 | ecosystem: Host-associated > Fungi > Mycelium > Unclassified ... | reverse complement strand
TGAATTTGCTCACCTCTGTAATTTTTATCTTACTTCAAAATACACCTACCTCCTGTACTGTATTTTGTATCACGCACAATGTCATAAATTATTTTAACGCATGAATTAATGTGCGCATATAATTGGAGCATATTTATCTAAACATCCATGCTTTTCGTCTAAACATCCGCATATCGTGATATTCGTGACCGATAATTCGAGAAACCATATCACTATATTATTGATAATCAGTATTTATATTTAGATTATATTATTATTGCTATTCAATTTAAGCATCGAATGTGCCTTGAACTACTGAAATGTCATCTCCAATCTCCAGCTCTGAGAACGCATCGCAGTTTCTTCTCGAATAACCAATGATATGCGTCCTGGAAATAAAAACAAAGCACAAATAGAATGCAAGAAAAGAATGACAAAAGCGTATACAAAGCTTCTATATGGAAAGAATGATTAAAAAAATTTCAACATGATTATTTTATTTGGTTCAACAAAATTTTATTTTCAGATCTGTATCCAGAGAAATTTTTAATTTTTTAACAAAATTATTCTTTCCATATAGGAGGTTGAGAATTGAGACAACGAAACATAAAATATTTTTTCTAGAAACTTTATTTATGTTTCTGTCATTCTCGCCTTACATTCAACTTATATATTTTAATTTTTATTTTCGCCAAAGCTAATATTTATAAGAAACACGTCTTGATTATGCAATAATACGCGAACACATTCACGTAAGACACTTATTACCTCCTTGTGCACAAATGGAATTTCTAAGAAAAGGAGACTCTGTTTTGTGACTCTTTACTCGTGCGAACCTTTCGTCGAATGATTAAAGCACGATGACACGGTTCGATTTCGAAGCCGGCGAAGTGAAGGGAAAAAAACACAAATTAATCTGTGACGCGGCGGAGATTTTAAGGAACGTATAAAGCCATTAATCGTCCGTCCCGCATTTCGGTGGAATTCGTCTCGATGACTGGAGAGAATTTCTGAGAAGCTTCGGGTCAGAGCAAAGAGTCGCTTCCACCTGCAACGGGCAGTAGCGATGCAACCAGACGCCGTGACGAAAAAATCAATCGATCGACCGACCGATCGCTCCCTCGTTCAAGGCTTCGCGATTGGTCCATCGTTGTCCTCTTGAACTGCGCTCAGTCTTTCGGATAACAGAATAACACGCAAAAATCATTTATCGGCCGTGACTCGTGAAGAAAATCGCAGTGACTGCGCAATGCTACGAGCTATTAGAAACGCATGAATAACCAAGGAACAAGAGTAAAAAGGAAACATTACGTCGATGATTGCGATTATTCTTTATGGAAATGCAGAAGATTATAATATCTCAAAAAGCGCGTGCATAAAGGAAAATATATACCGAAAAAATCTTTCAGTCTGAAAATATGGTATATATTTGTGTGCTTAAAAAAAAAATGTTACCAGGTAAAATTTAAGGAATCGACTTTTCGAGCAAAAAAAAGGGAAAATAAAATAATTATCGTAATTATCGTTCAAATATTAGGTTGTAAAAAAAAATACTCTTCGGTTTTTATATACAAATTTATTCAGAAACAACAATCATTATTTTTCAAAATATATAGAGTTTATGTTCAATAATCATTCGTCACCAATTTATTAACTACTTTTTTTGATCTCGATATCATTAGATACGCAAAGAACTCACGACGAATTGTCTCAATGTGATCAATTATTTCGAATTGTCGTCCTCGCATTTCGCAAAAAATGTTTCATGGAGCAAAACAGGCCGTAATCAGCAAGCTTGTTCTGTAACTCTTACGACGGTTTCGTTATCATTTCAATGTTGTTGCGTAATTTTTTTAGCATTTTTCCTATTATATCTGTACAACGTTATAACGATAACGAAATTGTTGTTAAAAGTTACAGAATAGTTACATGCTGTATAGCGGATAGGATCTCGATGTCTAGACGAATACCAAGACCAAATCTGGCAGTTAATATAAGTATACTAGTGACGAATAAACATAATGATTTTTATTTTTACACGCAATTGTCGTTGTTTTTAAATAAATTTGTATGTAAAATCATTTGTATGTAAAAATCATTAAAATAAAAATTGTTTTTGTATGTAAAAAACAAAGGATGATTTAGAATTTTGAATAGTTTACAATTAATATAATTGCACTGATATTAGTATATTAACATATTTTATATTCATGTTTCATATTTCATATTTTATTTTATATTTGAAAATATGAAAATATGAAAAATCTGCAAACAAGGATTTTACAAAATCCGGCGGTACTTCGACAATACTTGTTCCCAATATACTCGCCCGACTGATGTAATGAACAATGAATGGGATTACAACGCGTAAGGGAGCCGACGGATACCGAACGGGGCGTAATCGGTCGTTACAGAACCATTCGCGCAGAAATCCTCTTCCGTGGTCCGGATTGGATCTATCGAGAGGGAATCGGTCGATAGATCGTCTCGGATGATCGGCGTCGCGCGTCGCGACTTGGGTATAATATACACGGGTTGAGCAATCGGCTCCGCTGAATCGTCGAATTCCAAGGTGTAAACGGTGGAGATTAATAAGAGAGAAATCGCGCGCGAGCAGACTCGCTTCGATGACTCGACTGTATAAATTATCTCGGCTACCGAGATTTTTTTCCACTTGAGGCTGTTGCGATATAACGCCGATTTGACATTAATACATCTTCCACGCGAGTACTCCAAAACTCGTTAACCTTAAATTTTCTCCGTAAATTTGTAATAACGTTCACTTTCCTGTATAATCAATTTCTAATTTTAGACGAAACAAGTTATATACAGGATGTTTGTAAATTGATAGTGTAACGGGGTAGAGGATAATTCTACATGAGGAAATCAGTATGAAATATAGAAGACATTTTTTTCATGTAAGACTTACTAGCTTTCGAGAAAATCGATTTTTAATACTCGCTGGACACGAATTTAAAAGATTATTTCTCAAAAATATAAACTTTTCATAGATTACTCTATTATTACGTCTATAAAATTATGTTAAATTTGAGCACAATTCTCTTATTGGTTCAAAGGTTATTTAATTTTTTGTTAGTCTAGATTCTTTTATAAAAAAAAACGTAATATTTGTAAATTTAATGAGAGAATAACATTAAGAATTACAATCAAATACTGATCAGACAATAATAATAAAATTCACGTTACTCGTTTAAAAGTCACCTAAAACTGCAGAAAAATGTGATTATTTTGCTGCATAAAATTATTAGGAGTCAAATTATTTGTTTTATTTCTTATGGTTACATTTAGAGCGTATTCATTGTATAGGCTAACTTCATAAACATCTTTTTTTAATAATATTGACTAATATTAGCTCATTTTATGATTATTTGATTGGTATTTTTAGTTGATACAGTCAAAACATCTTTAATTGACAAATTAAAGCACCAGAATATATTACAAAGCGTTCACAAAAATTTATTTCGAAGAGCAGAATTGTGTATTTGAATGGGCAACATTTTTAACAATTTATAAAATAATTAAATTTATCGTGCCTGCTTTTATTGTATTCTCGATTAGTTAATACAATAATAAACACAAACATAAGCAGAGATAATAATCTGACAATGAGAGCCATTAAGTCGAGACGTATGGCAAATATTTAAAACCGAGTTTCTCGAAAACAAAGTTTCATTATACAAAAAATGTCAATCCTATGTCTTCTACCTATTTTTTCATGTAGAATTGACTTCTTCCTGATTGTACCCAGTTGACGAACATCCTGCATTACCATGCATTTAAAAAGCATGTAAAAGAAAACATATATGTAATCTATATTTATAGATTTGCGACGCAACGCAATAACATGCGAGCGGTTTCCATTTTAATATTCATTCGCTTTCTTAAGCTAATTGAGTCTCGAGCGTTTCGTCGGCAAATCAAGCGGCTGCGGCACGTTTAAAACGCGTTATTTTTGCGCGATCTTTTCTAATATCGCTAACGAATGGCTAACCGAGTTAGCGCCGGTCGAACGGTACCGAAGGAAACCGGACGAGAGTGAGTAGAGCAGCTCCTTTGTCTCGACGTTGATTCCATTGTTCCGGCCGATGCGTAAAAAAAAAGACTTGAAGAAGCAACACGACGATGACGCGCGGACGCGCATGAATTTCTTCGGCGAGTTGACGACGACGGCGGTCGTCCCGACAAATTCATATAATTATTTCTCGATTAGGAGAAGGCGAGCCAGTAAACGTTACTCGAGATTAGATCACTGGCGTGTGTTAACGGAACAAATCTGTTTACATCAGTCGCGTTTTAAGTATTGCTCTCCATCGTCTGTCATTTAGAATATAATATTCGCTCAATAATTGTGGAGCATCGCAGACGATGCTCCACACGATTCCGAAAAATTAATATACTGCGAGAGAAAAATGTACTAAATTAAAATTTAAAAGAAACGAAATTTAAAAAAGAAGCAATACAAGATGTAATGTATCATAAAAAAATGTATAATTACCTTTATTATTAAATCAAAAGAATATGTTTCGACCCATTCTTGTTTTCTATCATTAGTTATTTTAAATTCTGAACTAATAAGCTGTAATAAAATATACTAAATTTTTAAATAAATGTATTAAATTATTTGAATAGTATTGGTATAATTCATTCACGGGAAATAAATATTTGCTAAATAAAAGATAATAATAGTTAAATCAAATTAAAGAGTTTTGCACCAAATAAATATATGTTTATATTTAGTAAATATTTAACTGGCACTATATATTTAAATAGATATTTATTAAAATTTAGTACATTTCTTTCAGAGTAACATCTTATACTTTGATTTACTTTAAATTAGAAAGAAAAATAGCACGATTTGCCACGTTTCAGAAACACGAACCTTTTCGGGCAGTACGTTACTTCATAAAATACGAATCGATGACAGAAACAGAAGAGAAAGAAGGAGAGAAAGGATGTCGCAGATGGGACAATAAAAATGAATAATCGACTTAGCTCAATCTAATCTAAACACTTAACATTATAGTAGTGTAACTAAAAACCCGCAATCTCATACAGTACTAAATTAGGAATTTCCTAACAGCGGTAAATGATTATAGACTTCCGAGAAGAAGGAAGATGGGGTGGGAAGAATATCGCTCCGAGCGGCAAACGCGATGCGTGTCGCTGAGAGGAAGTGAGGGCGGGGAAGAGGGGTGGCAATAAAAACTGATCGGGACGCATCTCGGTGGGGCCGGCCACCAATGTCGAGCCGTCGAGAAAATAGAAAATCGTGGTGCACGCTCCCTAAATGCGGGCGGTGTGATGTCATGCGGAAATAGCCGTCCGTCGTCTACTCGCCGATGCGACGCGCTAACACGGGTCGCGGTCGCAACCACACGAGGATAGAGAGAGAGAGAGAGAGAGAGAGAGAGGAAGAGAGAGAGAGAGAGAACCGATCTCGATCGATCACGAATGATTATCTTCTTCGTCTCTACTACGAAAGAAGAGCTGATAGTTCAGGATGCCGCGCCGCCGAGTCAAAACCGGTATAATTTCTGTGAATCCAATTTTCGAGATTAAAGCCACGGAAAAACATATCCGACGTTAATTGCGTTTCTATTGCGACACTAATGAACTCTTCGTCTTAATCGGAAAAGCGTATAGAAAGCGTTTATGGAAATTATTTTACCACCTGTTTTCTTTTGATTTCTGATATTTCGGGAGAAATCAATTAAATTAATTAAATTTTAAAAAATAAGTAAATTTAAAAAATATGATCTTTTATTAGGAAATTAGACTGATAAAAATAGAATAATAGATTAAACAGAGAAAGGATCCTATTTTCCAAAAAAAATATAAACTAACTTTTTTATGATAGATTTCATGAAAATAATTAAATTCATAAATATAATTAAAGAATATTAATTGCTTTTATTAACATCGCTTGATGAATTTGCGCGCTATTAACCACTCAACATGCATACTTTTTAAAACTTTTAGAGTAAAATCTCACTCTGAAGAATGTTTTGTGTGAAATCTTACTCTTAAAGATTGAAAATTAATTTTTAAAAGACTTTTTTAAATATACTTTTTTAAAACTGGCTCAATTTTCACGCTTTAGAATGAGCTTCCACTTCAAAAAATTTAGAGACTACGTGTTTAAAACACACAACTGTTCAATATACAAACGATATATGTATACATCGAATAGCATCACGGAAAACAGGCAGAAGCAGTTAAATGAGAGTATCTTCTTTGTGTGTATTTGTTTTTTAAACATTAACTTGCAAAGGATAGAATATTCGGCAGTTATTTTGTGTGCGCATTTACGTATTTCTTAATAACGAATTAGTAAGAAATTTTGATACAAAATGCTCGGCGTTTGTTGTTACGCGTATCACAAGGTCGCCGCGCTATCGCTCGACACAATAATAGACAACGGTCGAGCCTGGTGTTATTCTCTTGCGGAACGCGGTCACGACAAGATAGGAAAGTGCGGCCACAACGATCATGAAGTTTAATCAATTCCCGTGACGATTCGTAATTGTATCAAGACAACAGCTTTAATAAAAATGTTTATATGCGTTTCACGCGGTTTATATCTAATCACAGAAATCGAAATGATGGGAGCTGTAATTACACTCATGTCTTTTTATCAATGTTGTTTAATTTTAATCTCGGTTCTACTAATTCTTCGTCTTTCTCTAAAAATTAGAGAAATTGAAAATTAAGTAATTTGAACTGAAAACACATAAAGAGACGATCTTTTCGATTATTTTCGCATTTCATGGATATCTCTACGTTTATCGTGTCTTTAATCTTAACATTCGTATTATATTTCGCCTGTATATCGTAATGGATAACACTCGTTATAAAATGTAAATTGTTATATATATTATTTAAAGTGCAGGAAGTGCGCGAAAGTGTAGTAAGGAGCAACAGGTATAGCGTCGCGCCATCGCCGCGGTGATTTTCCTTAGTGCGTGAAGTTGGCCGCGCGAATTTACGAATGCCGCGCGTCCGTCATTTGTTCGTTGAGTCCGTTTATTACGTTGCGAGGCGTCGAGTGGATTGTAAGTATATGTATTTTTCACGCGTTTATTCTCCGTTCGATACCACGAGATGTACCGGGAGTGTCGCGCGACGTGATCATATTCTGGTGATTATAATGTGCGTGCGAAATTAATCATCTTCGCGAAGTATGAGTGCAATGAGGAAATCTGAGAGGAGGAAGTGGCTTGAGAAGCATCAGGCAATGGCGGAGCAACCATGTGGTACGTAATTTATTTTTTGTTGAATTACTTGTAGATAGTCTATTTTTTCCGTTCATCGCGAATGTCTTGAACGAGAATTGGAGAAAGATTTTTATTTATGAAATTTTAAAAGAGGTTATGTCTAAAAAAAGACGTGAAGATTGTGTAAAAATAAAATGTTCAAATAAACGAAGACAAAAAAAATTTATTACGCACCGTAATAATTTTTTTCTTAATATTATGTAGGTCTATTTTGAGTGCTGTAATAATTTGAATATATTTGTATTTTATAATTCGATGTAGGTTGACTCCGCTGCTGCGTCGTATTGGTGAGTGAAGAAAAATTCTTTTATTTTACTTTAAGAACGAGATTGAGATAACGGATCTGTGATACACAATATATAAATTATATATATATATATATATATATATATATATATATACACATACATATTACATATATAAAATTTGTATTATATAAATATATGTAATATACTTACAGATGTACATGTATCAACTCAATAATTAAAAAATATGATATTACATAAATTCGTTATTTTAAATGAATAGGATAAACTAAATTAGAAGCAATAATTAATTTTGGAGTATTTTTGTTTATACAAATATTCTGAAGAAATTGTCAAGAAATACATTTAAAACTGTTATGACAGAATAAAATAAATATACCTATTAATAATGTCATTTATAAAATTTGTTATCAATGTATTATAATTTTGACTTAAATAAATAGTTAGAATAATAAGAAGTAAAAAGAAAGAAGTAAAATAAAACCGAAACAAATATTTAATCAATATGATACATTCTTTTATCAGAACACAACACCTTCAATTTTAATTCAATATTATAATATATTCATATATAAATATATTTATATTTTATGGATGATAAAATCGAAAATCGAAATGTTTATGATTTATATATATTTATATAAAAATAAATTCATATCTACAATACAGTAGGGAAAAATTTTTAATATTAAGATATATTATTTTCTTTTCATTTTCTTTCTTCTTTTCCAATATTCTTTTATTACATTTTGGGGTTTGCATTTGACTTCCCTATCTTCTTCCAGGATTAAATATTACATGCAAGAAAGCAATATGCAGAGATTCTTTCAATGTGCATATATTATAAATTATAAGCAATAAAAGAAAAAGACATTTTTTTACAGTTATTCAATGCAGCATATATTTTTCATAGTATAATCTAATCAATATATTTTATTAGAAAACACAAATGATATTTGATTGTACATATAATTTTTTCCTCTTTCGCAAATCCGTCGATTTACTGACAACTCAATTTGAAATAAAGTAGAACGTGAGATCGAGTAAACATTTTATCGCGGAATAGAATTTTTATATAGATTGCCTAGAGCGTTGATCATTTAACGATATATTTACGTAATATATAGTGCGTCTCACAAGAATCGTTAATCACTAAGATTCGCAATTCTGCTTAAACTATCGTATGTCTTTCCTCGAGACTTATATCGATCGCTTGAGCTATTACTATCTAACGTTTACGAGTTTCTAATAACCATAACTCGTATCGTCCGCGACGATTACAATTTTCTCTGCCGTATCTGCCGTAATTATAGTAACTAATTTAATGCTTCCGGCGCGCTCGACGAATATAGGCATCGGGCTGGATCGATGGAGATCGCTAATCTTTCTGTTATCGGAAATTGTAATTCAGTTGCTAGAGAGAGAGAGAGAGAGAGAGAGAGAGAGAGAGAGAGAGATGGGAACAGCCCCGATGATCGAAATTTCGTATCTTCTCATTATGCATCAAGTCTCGAGTGGATTCATTTTTCAAACGTTGACGTGTTTCTAATCTGCCTGCTCAAAAAGCGATAAGGTAAGACGCGCTTTTTTCAACGTTTTTTTTCGATGAGGTTAACTGACATCCATAGAGACGACAGAAGCGATAATATCGACACGATTATACAGATAAGTAAGATCGATAATATCGTTGCGTTTGAGACCTCCTTACGATTTTTTTCGTTCAAAGTGTAAATCTCGCTTTTTTCTTGTCGCTCGATTTAAATGTAGAATTTAATTCTCACCGTCTTTGATTTTATGAAATGAAAGATTAGAAATGGTATATCTCGAACATTTTGTTCAATTCTGAATCTATCGGTATTACGATTTTAAATCGTTTATATTTATTTATTACAAAAATACTTTTCATAATATTTACCAGTTTGCCATTCATTTTTCTAAATTGAAATTTAAATTAAATTATATCTATATATTATTTAATTTCTTTTTCAAAAATTGTGGAACAAAAATGGCAACATGACGTATTAAAAATCTAATCTCTTTGTCGAGATTATTATTATTTGTGATTAGTATAATAGTAAATTTGTGATTAGTATCTTTTCATTGAAAAAAATTAACTTGTTTGGTTGTATGATATTTGAAGTGAAGGAGTACAAAATATAAATTAAAAAATATCACTAATCGAGAGAACAGTTTTTCGGACTCATCGAGGATCAAAGAGATCACGGAGATGAAGTGCGGATGTCGTGGAAACTAGCAAATTTCGTGCGGCTCGAGATCGCGGTTGCCGGCGGCGAAAGTCAGCGGTGGGGATATATTCGTGTAGCCTGGGACATTCCGGATGAGTACCGAGAGAACGACCGGCGGTGTCACGCTGTCGGCATTATTGCGCATGTGCGCGGATTACACTTGACGGGCTCAAAAAATCAATGACCTCGCCGCCGTTCCGTTCTCCATAATCTCGCAAAATAGCAGATACAACATCATCGCGGTGTCCTCGTCGTCGAGTAACGCGAACGTCGAACTCTCTCTGCCGGAGCACGAGGCTCCACGTCGCGCGAGAGACGACCCCGGCGTCGCGACGCATCATCGGGACAGCGCGGCGTCACGCGCTCGACGATGCCCGACGACGCGCACGGCGCATCGCGCCGATCGCGCGCTCGCCGAATGTATGCGGGGCCACGGCGACGGGCAGCGGGCGGGGGGGAGAGAGAGGGGAAAGTGCGAGAACGCCGCGCCGGAGAGAGGAGAAGAGAAAATGGCCGGCGCGACGAGGGTGCAGCTCGGATGGCGGCGCTAGTGTAAGACGGCCGAATAGCGGTACGCGGCGAAACCAGCCGGGCAACCTCCACCGCTGCCACTCGGCGCTCAGTTCGTGTCCTCTCGCAGCGCACGACGGTCGCTGTCGCGTCGACGTCGTCTCGTTTTGCGTCTCGCGGAACAGAAACTGAACAAAAAGAACAAAAAAGAAAAAAAAAGAAAGACCATCAGGAGAAAGAAAGCAGGGAAAGATCGAAGCAGAGACTGTGCCGCGTGAGAATGAAAAACTGCGTAGTGCGTCTCCGATAAACAAACATCCGAACGGGATAGATGTAACGTACAGTTTCTGTTTTCCTTTTTCGTCGGAGAATCGGATCCGGAGTCAGGAACGCGAAGCGCGCTCCGAAGGTGTCCCGTATACGTCGCGCCGGGATTCACTCGGCAGTGAAATAGTCTGCAGTGTGAAAGTGGTGATAATCCAGTGCGCGTCGAACGTCGTTACGTGTCATTGATATCCGGTCGTGCGGCGTGGACTATCCGGGTGAATTCTTCGGGTGATACGTAGTATATATACGGCGCAGCGACTCGCGTCGGTACACGGAGTGGCGTGTAAGGGAGAGAAAGAGAAAGAAAGAGAGAGAGAGAGAGAGCGAGAGCGAGAGAGCGAAAAGGGGAGAGAGACAGCGCGAGAGAGGAGAGGAGCGCGTATACGCTCTCCCTCCCCGTCGCGCGCGGTGCACCGCGCCATCCGTCCACCTTTCGCGTTGCCGCGGAGTGCACGGGATAAAATGGCGCTTGCTTTCGTCCGTGCACCTCTATCGACCGTGACGAACTGTTCGGCGGAATCGCGTCGGCACCGTTCGCCGCGGCCCTTCTGAGGGAGAACCTCAACGACACGTCCCCGTGCCGACGTTGCCCGTCGCCGTATCCGATCGTCGACGTCGATGTCGCCGTCACCGTCGTCGTGACCATCGTGCCCCTTTCTTCGATCCTCGCAAAGTCACCGGGGTACCGTGTGTTGTATGTGCAAGTGTCGGAGCTACGGGGAGTTCAGTTCTTGCGGTTGCGACGATTTCGGAGCTGAGCGGTTCCGGAGTGAGCTCTAGGTGAGTCCAAATCGTATCACCCTGCGTTTCGTACGCTGACGATGCCCCCGGAGGCAAATTCCTTGGCTGCGTTCAAATATTTCACCCAGGTATCGCTTTATTCTTCTCGAGTAGAACACAGAAGCCGTAATAATATCGTAGGAGCATCATCATGACCTTATTTGTCATTTTATGAGTTCATTTTTAAGTATCAAATGACATGATATCCTATGATATCGTTATATGACTTAATTAGAACTCTCTGTTCTACCCGAGTCCCAAAGAATACACAAAAGTTGACAGAAAATTAAAATGACTTTATTTCGATTCTTGGTGTCAATAAACAATTAAATTTAGTAATCAAAAATCATTATTTTAATAGAGTTATTTTAACTTTCTCTGACTTGATATCCCTTGAGATGTTTAACATTTGGTGATAAGGAAAAATAAAACATCTGGGTGCAGCCAGATGAAGTTTCCGAAGGAAAGAATTGTTAACAGAAGAATTATCGCGTTTTAACGCGATTTATTTTTCATGTAATGACGGCAAGAGTCTCGCTATCGCGAGCCTGTCTCTATGGATCGCAAGTATCAGGAGCTGGTATCGCGATAACCCAGCGTTAATCTGTGACGCTCCGAAGTAGATATCGCGCGGCTAGAGATTTCGTGGAATTGTATCATATACGCGACTCGTTACACGAGACCGGGAACCATGGGACAAATCCCGCGATACACCATGGAGACTTGGCGTAACGGCGAGATATTAACGATCGGTATCACGGTGAAAGGCATTAATTCGCCTCTCTCGTTCCTTCGATTCCCGCGTCCCGCGGATTCCGATTCTAACGCCTTTCCTCGCGCTCCCTCGCGCTCGTCGTTGCATCACGTTTTATTGTGTAAAATTGAAAAAGTTGTCAAACGGTTCGAGAGCACTCTACTCGAGTGACTGCGTTTAATGAACCTCTTCTTGGATTCCCTTCGAAATTCCTTCCATTTTTTTCCTTACGAATTGATCCAATCGAATTCGCATTAATGCGCATTCTTATAATTAATCGTCCATTAAATTTTTTAATTGTTACGATATATGTAATTGGTGGTTAATGATAATTGATATCTGTTTCCTAAAGTTTAAAGGTCACGTTCAATCGATTAGTTCGAATTTGTTTATAAGTATCGTATTTCTTGGATTGTAAATTGTATCATAAAATATATTGAAGATATAAAATAATTAACGATTGTAAAACCGAGAAGGAAACCTTAAAAGACATTTTATGGTCGGTTTTTTAAAGAGAGAAATACTTATATCCGAGGAGAGAAGCAGTCGATGGCTATGCAAAGAAATTTCGTGATGGCGAAGGTCGCCCAGCGACACGCGATACGTCCGCGTGTGTACATAGGTAATACGCGTGTGTGCACAGGCGAGCGCGAGCGTAAAGTTTTCGCACGCGTCCAAACGCGCCGAAGAACTTCGGTCTAGCACGGCGCACAAATACGCGCGGCGTGTAGCCACACGGAAAATGACAGGACGCGACGTGTTTGAGCTCTCGACTTTACGCGCAAATATTTTACGCGGACAAACACTCGCCGCGACGCGATGCGATGGATCGTACCGTTTCTTCTTACTCCCTCGCGGCCGGCGAGAAGATTTTCTTCCTCGTTCCGTTACGTAATCCATCAAATGTCAAAACGGTTCCTCGCGAGGTCATTCTATCGAGCGGTTTAGGGTTACCGTATGTCCACCTCGTCTTATTCTTTTTGCACGGGGTAGTAAATTTTTCTTCTGTATTTTCCAGATTAAGATCATACAAATAGTTATCAGCAATTTTTTTTCACGATCGTTATCGTAAATTTTGTATTCTTAATTAATAATGATGAGTTGTATTATCTGTAATAAAGTACAGAAAAAATCAAATTTATTATATACATTATAATTCTATTTAAATCTATTTAAATCAATTTAAATCTATTTAAATCTTCAAATATTTATTTTTGCACGATTTTAATAATATATTTCATTATTATCACAACTTCATTTCATGTTATTTAATTTTGTCGTTGATGTTTTGAAATCAATCTCAATATTTTATATATGAGTACATGGAAAGAGCGATTTTGCTGAATTATCTATAAATTTAGCTAAATGCAGATTCAAAAATGTAATTTTGTTGGACCGTTAAAATAATTACGTAGAAATCTCAAATATGATGAGCAATGCTGCAAAAAGTATTGACATTTTAGTAATTAGTTTTTTAATTAGTCCCCTACGTGATTATTTTGATGACAAAATTATTTTCAGATCTGTATCTTGTAACTAAATTTTGAAATATTTTAGCAAATCTATCCTTTTCGT
>Ga0157364_1004674_pt1 | contig 13733 bp, 5 predicted proteins | sample AttsexASBM2_FD_111476 | JGI IMG/M metagenome (GOLD analysis project Ga0157364, IMG submission 111476) | Fungus gardens microbial communities from leaf cutter ant in Ribeirão Preto, State of São Paulo, Brazil - Atta sexdens ASBM2 | ecosystem: Host-associated > Fungi > Mycelium > Unclassified ... | reverse complement strand
TTCTGATATATAATGGTCAGAAGTTTTAAAAACTTGTCTCCACTTGTCCTACAGCTTTTATCATGGCTGATTAGATTTTTTAAGTATCACTGAAGATATAACTTAACGTTTAATGATCTCGCTCGCTGTAAAGTTTACATATTAATAGCATTCTAGAGTTAAATATCCTATATAATATTTATTTGGATAGTTCAACAAAATCATTTTCTGTATCAAATCTGAATTTAACTAAATACTTGAGCAACTTTCCGTGTAAAACGTATTACATATCATGTAACATATGTATGTACAAATTGTTTCTAAAATTAATTTGTAGATAAAGTATGTAGGCACTTCAACTCATGTTCACTTTAACTAAAAATAGTTTTTCTACTCTATAAATCTGAACCAGTGGATAATCACTAATTACCCAGTGGCATACTTGGCACTGGATAATCAGAAATTCAACTAAAAAAGGAAAAATGTTTGAGGATTATATAACTAAAATATTAATATTTGTACATTAATTTCAATGCCACTTCCAATATCATACTCGTTAAATTTATCCACTAAAACAAGGTTAGTAAGATCACATAATAAAGATTAGTTAGGTTAAGGATCTCACATTTCAGTCACTGATTACCAGTGGTATACTTTGCATTGATATCAGTGATTATCCACTAATTCAGATTTAGAGAGTATTATTAGTTGAGCGTAGATTAAATGTCTTTGAAATCTCTCTTGAGTTGAGAGAAAGGTAAAACGCATACTATTTCATTTTGTTATGGCGAGCTTCCTTAACTTGACTCCTTCCTACTGCTGGATATCTTACCGCCAGACAACCAGTAGTCATATTACCAGGTTGCGACTTCCATCGGAAAGGAAAGCGCTGACCGGTCACTTTATTATATCGCCTGTCGTACCTAATAACCGGTTCTCTCGAACTCACGGCATGTTGATTTACTTCCGCGCTGAATCGCAGAACTACCGTGATTTAATAAGAGTTTGCTTAAAAAATACAAATTATAGCGGAGATATTTTCTGATAATTTGAGAGAGACGTCTGGAATATAAAAAGTATGCTCTTAATTCTTTCTACGAATGAATTTCCTATTTATCAAAGCGATTTATTAGTTTCGTCGAGTCTCAATCGCGAGAAGCTCTGCGAATAAATTGATAGAATAAAATACTTTTTTATGATTTTTTTTTTTTAGTTATTTTTGGGTTTAGTGTAAATGCGCGGAAAAATTCGTGCTCTCCGACGCGCGCTCGCTTAATCTGATATCACACTGAAAAAAAATGCAGTCAATTTTAATAAATATTTAGTTGAATACTGCCAACTGCTAAATATTTATTAAATATAAAAATATATTTATTTGATACAAGAAATGTTAATTTGATTTAACCATTTATTTGATCATTTTTTTATTGAACAAGTATTTACTTACTGTAAGTAAATGTTGGCAGTATTGAACTATTGTTATTAAAATTAACAATATTTTTTCTCAGTGCAGAAATCGTAAGTCAGCCACCAGAATAAGTTATATAGCGAGAGGGCAATACGGTGTGATCCCACATACGATTTAATTCCGCTCCTGTAGGGATCCACAGTCATATGGGTTTAGCAAACTCACGAATTCGAACTCAAACTCGATACACCGCAAACACTAGTATACATTTTCATGTATATTTACACATTCATATATGTATATATATTTCGATAAGTGATAGTGCAATACACAGGCACACATAAAAAATTTGTGACATAATGGAAAAATTTAGACATCGAATTCGTTTTAAAAGCGTTAAGGTGTAGCCACAATAGAAAGAATAAGAAATTAAAAAAATAATGGAAGCAAAACACATTCTAATTTATTCTCCAGCAATATCAAATTTTCATCTTTCGTTCGTATCTGGGAAATGCTTCTTCAGACTTTAGTGCAGACTTTTATATTTCCGAACTGCATAAAGATCTGAATAATTTTACATACACATTTATTAAATTTAACACATTTCATATGTCCTAAATGATCTATTCAAATTTTTATGTCAATTTACACAAAATGTTTAAATAACATAATAACATAATAACTGTTAAATTAACACTCGGATATGTTAAAAATTCAACACAAAAATTTTAACAAGAACTGATTTTAACAAATATAAATATAAAATATTTTTTTACAGTGTACTCGTGAAAGTTTTAACAAATTTTTGCTATTATAGGAATTGAATTATAATATTTTACGTATTTTTTACTGATTTAAATTTATATGTATAAAAATGCACAATCAAAAAATCAACTATGCTTTAAACTCTGGTCATTATTGGCGGAATAAGAATCAGAATTAGACTATATATTACATGTTTGATATATAAATGTAGTAGAGGATAACGAAAGTCAAAACCCATTCTTTATTTATGAATCCCTTAAAAAGAGATCTAATTTCTTCCGCCGGATTTAGAGATACAAACGCTTGCGTTGGTATAGCATGTAGCGTGCGCGAGCTTTGATTATATCGCTGAGTCATTGACAACGGAAATTTATGGGAGCGCAGGATGGGATTCTTTTTCATGTGCGGATAAACGGGTCAACTCTGTCCATTAATCCGTTTTTATGTTCGCTCCCTTGCTCGCTTATTCGCTCGTTCGTTCGCGTATACCGCTGTTCTATCAGTGGAGAGATTTACAGCTCGCTCGAACAGTTATCATACGATGATGACGACGTACGGTAGAATAGACTTACGAGTTTCTCTAAAAAAGATGTCAACGATTATTGTACGTGCGAGTTTTGCTTGTAAATTCGACATTCTAAGACGCCGTTAAGTTCTTATATCGGCATTGAATTATTCCCGAGGCATTTTATATGACCAATCTTTTTTTAGAAATTATTTTATTCTACAGATATATTTCTTCGAAGCGATTTATCAAAACGCTAAGCATTCAAGTATACTTCAAGTGTCTCATGTGTCGTACTGATTCGTTTATACTTTTTCAGTCGATATCTCCATGAAACGCTTTCAGTAAAAATGAATCGTGAAAGATCGTGAAATAAGATTTTATGTCTGTTTCCAAAGCCACTAAATGTTTATGCATTTTTGCCAGCTGACGCACTTTCTATGAACGGCAAAATGATAGTTCAGAGAAAACGTTATTATTTCGTAATGTACTCGTAGCATCTTAGTATTTTTAACACGAGCTTTTTAAAAATTTAAAATGCTCCTTTTTCTTATAAATATTTTAATTCTTAATGTTTTTCATTATGATATATTCGGTTTTTTCCAATGTTTTTTGCATTATTTATAACTTTGGTTTATAGAAGTACATACATTTATTTGATACTATGTTCTTTAATGTCTGGCGTTTGGATTAAAACAATTTTTTTACAATACGTTCATTTTTATGAAAGTTGCGAGCAATTAAATCAGATTGGATGTACTATATATCAGTTGTTCCTCTAACGAGGTATTTAAGAGTTAAAAAAATCTTCATATTTTAAAATATAAAGAACATAGAGAAATATAAAAAATAATAGTGAATTTCTAAAAGTGTAAGGTGATAATATTGTAATGATTATTTTTTTACTCGATTTAATTAATATATATTTATAGTAGAATAATTAGCAGTAATATTATTTATATTTAAAGAATTATTATTTTGTACTCGATAGTTATTAAAACGAATCATGATGAATTTATCACTGCCTTCATCTTTGGTTATTGCAATGGTTAAATACGCCACCCTCATCGTCATCCTCGTATTCAACTTCATTCGCATGACATTCTTGATTCCACAGGAATAATTTATACTTTAACTATAGCTTCTCTTATATGTATCGTTGACTGTTGAATAATAGTGATTTATTATAATAACGTTCCTTGTTTAACGTTAAGGAGATTGTAAGGCAAATGCAATATATTATATGTAAAAATTAAAAGATTACACATTATTCTAAATTGCATTTAAAAATAATATAAAAAAAATTAGAGACAGTTGACCATCTGGATTTGGATTTATTGAAAAGTTATTTCAATAAAAAGTAATATATTTTTAATTTGTACTCTAATAAAAATATATGAAAATGTATTATATAATGATAAAAATCTCAATTTTTTTATATAAATATTTTATGAATTCAAAAATATTTATGTAAAGTTACATTGAGATGCAGACATTAATTGTTCAGTAAACAAAATATTTATTTGTTATAAACTAATTGGTAAATCTTAATGAAACTTTGCATAAATAATTTTTAGTATTTAAAATATTTATACAAAATTTATAAAAAAATTTAGATTTTTATTATTATTTTTAAAATTTTGATTTATACAATAAAATTAATATCAAATAAAATAAATAATCTAAATAAAATGTATTGCTCGATAAAAACAGAATTATGAACACAACTTTCATATGTATGTAGTTTATTTAAAGCGTCAATATTAATATGTTTTATATCCTTACAATCTCCTTGAGTACGAATTATTAGTGCACAAACGCGCTTTTCTTTTTCTCGAAAACATATTCATAACTTTGTACTTGATTTTTATTTACAATTGCTAACACTTAATAAATTTATGATCGCTTTAAACAAATCAAATTCTTGTTTTGCAAACATTAATTTCCTTTCATCGATACATGGAATTTTAACTTTTCCATTAATAATAGAGAACTTAGACGAACAGAGCATACTTTTTTTTTGTTGTCCCGAATTATACTAAAATCTAAAAAAATTCTAGTCAAAATTTAAAAAAAAAATTTTTATTACAGAAATTGCATTGTATTTAATTTATTTTTCACAGATCAATCGGAATTCACAATCAATTAAAATATCGCATTGAAAAAAGAGTCTAGATACATTAATTGGAATTTTATTTGTAAATCAGAATTTTCTGATTGAATTTGTTATAATTTTAATGAAGATTACCAAAATCTGATTAAGATAATTAGAATCTTCTAATTCGTTCATTTTCAACTAAAAATTATTCTTAAGACCTTATGTTATTGATCTTATGTTATTGACGGAGAATTAATCTTTTTGGTTTGATTAATTGTACTGTATAATCTTATGATCGATTTCATTCTAATTGTAAAAAGTGCAAATTTTAAAAATTATGTTAATAATTTGTAATTAACACGTTCTACAAATCTCCGTAAAGTTACTTCGTTTTCTTTTATGGAGGATTCGTCAATTAATCTCGATCGTAATCTGCGATAGTCGCGTTTACCGCAGAATGAAAAACTTCTCTCAGTAGCACGATAGGCTGTGTTTAAGTATTGTCAATTGAGCAATTACTCTCAAGTAATTCGCGTCCATTTGTACTCTTGTCACGCATTCGCGAAAAGATTCCCGTGGCGTAATGCTGGTTTAATTACGAGCTATGGCGCTTAGTGCACCTAGGGCAATCCGGTATCCGCGGTTAATCAAATACTGGCAAGGGTGAGGACGACGAGGGTAGCAAGACGATGGCGGATGAGAACGGGATGGGTGCGAGTATAGACATCGGTTCCTCTGATCCGCATACAAACGCGCAGGTGTGCGCACGTTTGCTTAAGTAAACGAGTTTCTCCGGGCTGGTCGATCGGTCGAACGAACGTCGTCGCGGATATCACTGGGGGTCACTTCGATGTTTGCGAGTTCAAGTTCCACTTTGGAAGCCCTCAGTAAACCACAAGCCGCACGCCGTATTTCCCTTTGAGCCGTCTCTTCCTTCGCATCCTTCCTTCACGCTTTTATCGCCAACGTTCGATCCCATCCACCACCTTCCGCCCATCCGGCAGGCTTCCGGCAGACTTCCGGCTTAAGGAAACGCGTGGATCATTGAAGACTTGCGACGAAATCCTTTTTATCTCGCCGAACGATAACTTCTTGGCATACATAATTCGACGATGTTTTTTCATCGAACGTCAAGATAAGAATAAATGCGCTAATCTATAGTTTTCTAGCTAAACTAATATAAACTTGGAATTTAAAATAAAATAGATACAAGTTTGATATTTGATTAAAGCGAAAATAAAAGGCTGTAATGCAGCCTTGCATATGTTAACAATAAGAGAAAAATTTTTGGTAATTGTAATACAATTACATGTTACTAATTATGATTATTACTACATACTATAATGTTAATAATAATTATATGTATAGTTTTATTCTTCAACAAATATACCTATATAATTAACAATCGACAATAATCTTAGTTATTATTATCATAAAAATGATTGCATTTATAATTAAACCATAATTTATAATAATAAAAAAATATTTTCTCACTGCAGGAATAAAAACAAGGCTCTATCGTTCCTAGTATTAACAAAGAAGCAAACAAGATCGTATTGCTTTCTATTTCTGTTTCTCATCGTAGTATTAGACAATGCAAATGTCTTCATGTTGCAATTCTCTTTCTGTTTCAAATTGTATGGCGATACGCGCGTTTTAGAATCTTTCTATCTTTGACTTTACTAGAAGAACCTCCGATAAACCACAACGACTCGTCCCAATTCCCTTTGTATGTCTCGTTTTCACTCTCTCTCTCTCCCCCCCCCCCTCTCTCTCCCTCCCTCTCTCTCTCTCCCTCTCTCTCTCTCTCTCTCTCTCTCTCTCTCTCTCTCTTTGTATCTGTCTTTCACCGCTCTCGATCTCCATCGACTCCTTCATTTATCGAATACGGCGACTCACTATTCAGCGACGGTAAGACGAAGAAAATCTCTTACCGTAATTTCTCTTAGAAGTGTACGATTTCTGAAATTTCGTCACTATCTGAAAGAAAATAGATACGAAAACTTATGTAAATTAATAACGCCAGCCGATCTCTATTCTATTGCGGGGCGCTATTGAATATACGTTATTTAACCTCTTCGAGCAATCAAATGTTAAAATACCGATCATTTTTACATGCATTTTACGTGCAACCGTGCCGTCGTTTCGCTGACCCAGATTTCGACATGAGATCCAAATATACGATAAACCCAGTATTACACTGACAGATCAATGGATCTGAAAAAGAAAATAGCATTCGCACATCTTCCGGGAGCGATTGTTCATTACTTTTCCGTGGCGCAAACAAATCCAACAAATTTAACTTTTTCTACAGACGGATGATAAACAGCCCCATAGAGTCAGCAAGCTACAGACAAATACTTTGGTTGAACATACTAAGTGACGGAATAACTAATTGGTCCATTTTAAAGGATCTGGCTTGAAAGTTCCTACGAATGAGCGGAAAAGTGTCGGACGATGGATGGGCGAGAGAAGACGGGAGAAAAGATGGGACAGAAGGCGGGAGAGAACAGGGACGTCTAATGAAAAGTTTGCTCATCTTTTTGCATTCGACGTCAGCGAGCGTCGGATGAGATGGGAGGAGAGGGAGGAGGGTAGAGGGAAGTTACATAATCAGTCTTAACTTGGAAGGATGTTCGCTAATTTGTTCGGGCGCGGAATCACGACAGGACGACGGAGTTTGCGGCTGATGACAGACGCGTGCGCGCGCTGGACCGTCTTTCGCGAGTTTCGAGAAAGTATCATCAAAATGGTCAAAAACTCCCTGTCAGAACAGCAGTATGATGCGATGGAGGAGACGGCTGAAATAAAATGTGGTTGTCGCGTTTGCGACAACGGACCAAAAGCGGCAACTAATTTCGCAACACCGACGTAAATACAGGAAGAAGAAGAGAGATTTCAGTGTTAATTAAAAGTTTTCCAAAACGTTATGCCATTCACCAGTTGATTATGATCTAGGATAGTCTAACGAGTCTTCTAGAAACTTCTACCTAATCCAGCCAATGATGCACCTCGATGATACCTCGGCCTTCCGGCACGAAATTGCGGAATACTCGCACGTTGTACATGATGCGCAATTCTCTCCCTCTTTCTCTCTCTTTCTTTCTTTCTCTGTCTCTGTCTCTGCCCTGAATCTCTGCTTTCAACAAGAACGTGCTAAAACGGTTGATCCTATCGTCGTTGCACTATTGTCAGAAACACGCGCACTCCCTCGTTACACGAGAGATAACTGCGTTATTCGCGAGAAGCGGAGATTTAATAGATGGATCGTATAAGTTTTATACAAAATTCTATATCTACATTCAACGATATATATACTGAAATGGACATCTCCGCTGTGAAGCATAAAAAATTCGTGGCACCACAATTGATCAGCGCCATTTTAATTTAGTCAATATAATAGAGCGGAACTTTCAATTGCGTGATTGTAAAATGTGCAAAGCATCAACATGAAGTGCTCTGTACGGATGTGGCAGAGAAATAAAAATGGCATTTCATTTCATAGGTAAGAATTTTTGTATTAAATCGATTCCTGCACCTGTGTTAATGATTTAGGATATGAAAAGTGTTATTAATGTTATTTTATTGAATGCACTAATAAAATTGAGTGACATTATTTTTGTTTACATATCATCATGTCCATGTAGATGATGTTTCATCGATAGTATCTAACATCGATCGATACATCGATCGCAGGGCAAACGCTTCTGACTCGCTTAAATAAAATGGCGGCTGATCAATTATAGCCACGAATTTTCCTCGATGCCCATTCCAATGTATATATAGTTTAATGCCTACATTCTCTTTGTGTATTTTCTGAAATCGGTGTGGGAAATCGGAAGCCACTTTGTTATATCACTAATAGCGTTTCATTTATACCGCGCGTGTTAGATGTGATCTAGTATAGACAACTGTATAATCCGGATTTATAACATATAAGGAAACATTTGAGGGAGAGGGAGAGAAAGAGAGATAGAGAGCGACAATCCGAAATGGAGAAGCGATTGAAGGTACCGCTGATGAATTATCTCGACAGTCCGGGACGATATGCGGCGAAGGGGGTGAAGGAATGGTTTTCATCATTAGTTTTCAACAAAAGTTCTCTAGTGTGTTGCACGAGTAAAAGCCGCGCACGTCATCATTCTTCATCCAGTTAGATCGGCTCTGGAAGGTGTTGGCAGGTGAATCGGCCGTAAATTATTATCAATTTCGCCACCGACGATTATTTATAATTGACCTAGATACACGCGCGACACATGTGGAGCACATTGTTATTTATGACGCTTATGGAGCGCGCCGTAGTTTAGTGGGCAACACCCCGCGTTGTATTTGTATCACCGCCAGCTGTTTTAAACGGCGAAATGATTTATTCCGCGGAATTGATTGATAGATTTTTTTTTTTCGAAATATGCATAAAGAATTATGCGACTATAATGTTTTGATTTTTTTTTAACTTTTATTATGAAATATGTAAATTTCTGCAAAAGCTACGTGCTCCTCGGAATTCATTACAACGGTTTTGATACTTAAAAAAAAAATGCAGTCATTTTTATCGTTTTCTGTAGTCTTTTCATGTCACAGCGAGATACGCCCGGTAGATCTCTGACGGGCGCGGCTAGTCGAGCGCAGTCATCCCGTCGTAACGAGCACGTCACGCGATTGCCCAACATTAAAGATATACCGAAGTGGAAAGCACCGTGAAAAATGAACTTCGACCATAGAGGAGCTTTGAACGTCGCCCGTTGCATGAGAGTTTATGATCGATGAATTTTCGGCGAATCTCTCGAAAATACGTTCACCCTAGCGCGACAGAAACATGTCTTATAAGGCCGCAATCTTCTTCTGATCTTTGACATGCAGCTTTCTCTCACGTGAAATCTCGCTGCGTAATATCATTCCGAAGCTCGTATTCTCATCGGGGAGAATTCCCTTAAGTAAGAATTTGGATGGACTGTTTTTGATTGTCCGCCATTTTTAACTTTTGTTTAAGATAGAATAAGATAGATGCAACGATATCTCATTCTAACATAACTCTCTGTCTGAGTCTTTTAATTCAAATGTTAAAACCTTTATAAAAATTGAAATTTGAGCAAAAGGAAAAATAGAAATTGTTTAAAATATATGTAACTGAGCAACGAAAGATTTAGATTCTAGCTTCTTTCATTTCGGAAAAATTTAAGAATAAAATTTCATTTATGTCAAAAAAGACCAAATTGCAGACGAAAAATTAAGTTTGGTCTGCCATATTTAGAACGATGTTAAACATTGAAAAATTAATTTCATTTGTACAATTCCAATCTTTCATTATTCGTTTTTACGGTAACTCGGAGGCTCTTCGAAAAGCTTTTCACATGCGCAAGATCTCATCTGGAATCTCTTTTCAAATTCATCAAAAGTATTTTTAAATCGTTCTAAAGCGATAAGCTTCTGATGTTCAAGAATTGCCAGTATGATGACGTTCCATATAGTCGCAATAATCCAAAGGATTGAGGTTCGGGAAATAGGAAAAGTTCTACACTATTAAATTCATAACGTCAAATTATACTGAATTTATTTTTAATCATTTCTATAAGCTGTCACTACTCTTATTCAATATGTCATTAATTTTACTAAAACTAAATAGAGTTAAACAATTTAATCATAAAAATTTAAACGTGACTCAAATTTAGTTTACTATTTACTTTAATAGACATTGTTTATTTTGAAACTAATCACTGAAATGAATCGATTGATTTTGACACACAAAAATTAAAAATAACAAAATATTATTTAAATCAAAGCTACTATTGCTCTTTTAATATCTAATCTGATATTATTCTACTAATTGAATAACTTTGATATCGCAAAATAGTCCTGTCGAGCTCTCGCGAATGTCCTCTTCCAGATATATAAAATAGTTATTCAATTAGAAATTGACTCTATGTAAAATGACTGAATTAATGTAATGTAATTTACATATAATACATTTCCACGATAGAAACGGACGTAAAGCGTAATGTAATATCGGCCATCCATGGATGATAGTAATTTGATTTAGAATGGTTGTGAAGAGTACGTAAACGTACTAACGAGGAAATGACACGTGCTTGAAATTACAGTGCGGTGGATACCAATAATCCCTCTTCGTAATTTAATGTTAATATTACTCGTAATAACGCTAACAGCGGATAATCATGATCGAGACAATGCATAGAAAACATATCAAATCGTTTGCACTGATCACTAATTCATGCAAACCGTATTTATATTAGTCACAACGCGCATATCAATGCGCGAGGGAAAAAATACCATTGAGATCGAAATCGAACTACTATAAACCCAGTTAATATTCTCACCGAGGTTTTATCTTTCCAAAGCTTGTGTCTTTTAGAATCGCTATCAATTTTTTAATGCCGATCGATTTTTATCGGCGCCGGTTACTGCTGAATGTTAAAATGGAATCTCTACTGTCACCTTCAGGAAAATGACTACGCTGTAAAGACGAGTCGCTATCTTGTATCTCTGAACAACTAAGCTAAGTAGTCTTGAGCATTTCTCTTCCAGCTGACACCCGCTCGTTCTTCTTCCAGAGACGAGGAAGAAAAAGAATGAAAGAGCGCGACTAAACGGCGACGCTTTTCGTTCTGCCATTAAGAACATCCCATAGTAAATTCGATTAACGAGGAACAGATCGAACGTTATTGAATCACAATCGCTGCGCTGTAATCTTTGTTACATTTACGACTGCAACTTGATTTCACTTCGATGCTCTTTGCACCACCGCCCTCATCGTAACGGAATGAAAACATTGGGAATATAATTCGAGGGCTCATTGATAATGGCGCCGATGGATCGGACCCGATAAAGGGACCCAGGTCCTGGGATTAAGATACACGAGCCGTCGATCGGACGGATTAAAGGATCACAAAAAGGGAGTGGTGGACGTCTCATGTTACGAATCGAGCCGGATTAAAACACGTCGAAGGCGAAGTGTGATCGGAGAATTTCCTCCGAGTAATTATCGATAGTTTTACGCTTCTTCCGTGAAATCGTTTCTCGATGAGAATTGTAGAACGAGACACCTTAGATGCACTTTGCGTGCACACCCGAATCGTGTTTCGCGCGATAAAGAAATTCTGATGTCCCAAATCCCGTTGTAGCAAAACACGCGCAGCGATTTAATTATCTTCCCACGGTTTGTTGCAAGCAACAGTCCCCAGGCTCGTGGAAATCTCGTTACACGACGAGAGGTGTTGAAGAAACGCACGTAGGCGCGCAACCACGATTTGTCATAGCACTTTCCGCCGCGCGACGCAAAGTGACTAATGCTGATTAGCTGCCGAGCGATCTGAGTATATCCAATTACGCCGTCGCTCGCGTGTCCTACCTCCTCTCATCCGTTCGCCTTAATCCCGCGGAATAATTTGCTTCCGCGCCGTCCGTCATGCGCCGTCAGCGAAACAGGCAGCGAGCCCGCACACGTAGCCAGCTGAAAGTGTTTTCGCGTTGACGATTTATCCTTTTTTTTGCTTTTTTAAATTTTTATTTAAAGCTGAAACAATATTTTTATGCTCGAAACAACTCTCATTAAAAATAGTCTTGTGTCACGAGAGAGAGAGAGAGAGAGAGAGAGATGAAAAAAAAGAAAAATTGTTTATTGAGTGTTCTAGGATAATCATCTTCTCAAACGTTGAAGCATAACATACAGAATAACAGCACAGAAATTGTATATCTAATAAAAAAGCTGATTATGCAAAAATAATACAGTAAAAGTAATAAAATTAAAATAGAAAATGAAAAGGTTAAGGAAGAAAATAAGAATTATAACAGTTATGTATATAATTACGAATAATTATGTATTTAAGTGAAAGAAAATCTACTGATTGCAAGAGAGAGAGAGAGAGAGAGAGAGAGAGAGGGGCGGTACGTTCATACGCATCTTACGGCTACTCATCTACAGCTGTGTACGTAAATTTCGACCGAGAAACGATGAATCAATTAGTCCTCCAACCGATCCGTTAAATGATTTCGCTGTGGTCGAATCGATTCGTTGAGACGTCAGCGACGGGTCCGCCGGCGCCCTTTATCGCCCTGGGAGAAATCGCGCAATCATCGCGCGTCAGCGTATCCTTAGTAAGATCGGTCTCGTCCGGCTGCGTCTGCTTGGTCCACGGATATCCCAGCGATCCTTATTGTATTTCTCACGCAACGAAGATAAAGCTGACTTATCGTCGGATGAATCTTGAAATATCTTACAGACGAAACGTCGGTTCTCGATCTCAACAATATATTGGATCGCTATTTTATTACACGTTCCTCCTTCTCATGTGAATTTTTTTAAGTTTGATTTTTAAGCTTGATTTTTAAGCTTGATTGTCAAACAGCATTGATTCAAGTATGCAGAGGAGTCTGTAGTGTAAGGAATTAATAGAAAAAAATGAATCTTTTCCTTGCTCTTCACGAGAGCTCACGAGAGCTCTGTCAAATCTGAAGCGATACTCCAAGCGGAAACGAAGCATGAAGTCTTGCGAAACCGGAGCACGGCCATTACGATATGAGTCGTTCTCTAAATTTTGTACAAGATACATCTTTAATCTCAAGAGAACATCGTCACGCGAAACGCGTTCGGCTGCAACCTAAGAATTATTCTTTTTATCGTATATTACCTTTAATGTTATATGTTTACGCGTTCGACTTTTGTAATTTTGGGTCGTGTTTTCGGATCGTTTTTCATGTTGAATAAAGCCAGTGATTGTGAAATGAATAACATGACTATTTATTCGACAAATAAATCTCCTTATGTGTCTTGTATACAATATCCTGATCTCTCTCTTGATCCGATAACAACAAATATGTTTTCTCAGAAGTGGAAGAATAAGAAATCTTTCCTATAGCAAAGAAAATTCCTCTATTTTACCTTATCATCTTACAGTAGACACCTTCATTTCCTTTCGAAACAATGTATAGGTATTTGAAAAATGTAGAAAGTGCTACTAGCA
>Ga0157364_1004673_pt1 | contig 13734 bp, 5 predicted proteins | sample AttsexASBM2_FD_111476 | JGI IMG/M metagenome (GOLD analysis project Ga0157364, IMG submission 111476) | Fungus gardens microbial communities from leaf cutter ant in Ribeirão Preto, State of São Paulo, Brazil - Atta sexdens ASBM2 | ecosystem: Host-associated > Fungi > Mycelium > Unclassified ... | reverse complement strand
CGATATGGCCTATCTAAGCGTTGCTGAATCTAATTCAAAAACAGATAATCAGATTTAATAAAATAAGAAATCTTTCTGAACATTAATTGAAAATATGAAACACATTTTAATTTTTACGGGTGCGAGTAAAGGTTTAAATATTCATGTAAATATGGGCAAGACTATATTAAGTATTAGCCCACTACTACAATTAAACTTAATATACATAAAAGCACAGGCAATAGGAAGAAATAACAGATTTCAATCTATCAAAAACAGTGTTATACCTATACTTCGTAATATAGGATTTAATAAAATAAAATCTATGTTCTCTATTTCTCTTGCCTGTACTTTTCATTATGCTCATTAAACTTTCCCTTACGATTATTCCCTTATGAAACTGATCTTTCTCTTCTCTTTTTCTCACCTTGGAAGTAAGATATTCGCCACTGAAGCAAAGTATAAAAGCTTCTAAATTTACGACGGCATAATAAGGTATAATCTTTACCATCAAAATATTTCCATCATGAGTGCCAAACGACTACGATTCAGAGACGAGATCCTTCGAACAAATCGCAAAATTCTGTTTGAAACGAGCTTGTTAAATTACTCACAGTTACAATTACAAATCCAAGGAAGCAAATAACGAATGTGTTTAAGAGAAATTGCATCAATGCCATATAACAGAACACATCCTCGATACTGTCTGCGAAGGCAATAATTCTTTGATGTCTACTCACGATAGATCTCAATAAGATTATACGCGAGTCATATTTGTTCTCAGCTACAGGAATTTCCAGCAATTCGTGACATATTATGTCAATTTGACCGGCAACGTGAAGTATCTAAAAGTGAATGATTTAGAATTGTCCCAAAGGCTATAATCTGTCAACCTCTAGAAATCATTTAAGGACGCACATTAGGGATCTATTAACTCAAATATTAGCACTCAAATTTCTTTGATGATATAAAACTAATTTTCGTTGTAAAATGTAAAGATTTATTGCAATATTAAGGCAATCAAATAAAATATAGCGAACAAAAAATTCAAACACTGAAATCAGCTAACATGTATTAATAATCACCATGATTGATGGAGGCACTTCTTCCATTGTGGAAGCAGACAATGGATGCTCTATTTATAAAATTCTTTGGATTCGAATCGAACTCACTCACGAACATCGAGCCACTTGCACTGCTGCATTCGACAGAAATTTCTTGCCTTTTTAAGTTCTCCTTCATATCTTCAAAAATGTGAAAATCGCATGGCGACAAGTCTGAGTTGTAAGTCCGGGTGCTCCAGCATTTGAAATCCACTGAAATCATGCAATTTCCACATTTTTGGAGACCAATATTTCGATTCTGTAACTTTTAACGACAGTGTCAATATTATTATATTGCCATTGCCCAAATATTATACATGATAAAAAAGCTACCCAACGACAACATAACGATAAACTATAGTTAAGAGTTGCGGGATACTAAAGAAGAATTTGAAAGGCAGGAAATTACCAGACTCAGTACAGGAGATCATATTTGCAAGTAAATTCGATCCCAGTCTAAGGAATTTTATGAACAGGATGTCATCTGGTTTTACAATGGAAGAAGCCTTGCCCAACTACGATGATTATTAAAATGTTAGTTGATTTCAATGTCTAAATTTTTCATCCGCTTCGTTTCATTTGACTACCCTAATAGTATCGCATATGTTGATAATGCTAATATAACATTATATTAACGTTTAAAAAAATTATATATGTAGATATAAAATAATAAATAATAAATATCCCTATATATACACAGCACAAAATATTGCAGCAATATCGTGGCAATATTTTAATAATGCGTAATGTTGTAATTTTAATATTTTGCAAGAAATATTAAAATATATTACTATCCATATAAGTAAGTACGCGACCCCACCACGAAATGGACACGATTCTTATAAGAAGAAAACACCCTGAAGTTCTATCAGAGAAAGTGTATTGAATTATAAATCTCTTGGGAGATCCAGAAGGCGCACTTCGAAAGAACTTTCCAAGCTCTTTCGAAGTACGCCTTCTGGATCTCAAAAAAGCTGTTTTTTTTTGCTCATAATTTTGTCGTGTGTATTTTAGAATGTGATACTAATGAATAATATTTTAGCAATAAAACTGGATGAAATATTACATAATGTGCAATAATATATTTGCAATATTTCTCTAAACATTGTAGTAATATTGCAAACTATTGCAGCAATGTTCTATTTTAATGGGACAAAGGAATATTTTGAGCAATATTTTGAAATATGCAATCCTTTAAAGTAATATTGCTGCAATGTCGTTGCAATATTTCGTGATATAGGAATAAAATAGTTATTAAAATTGGGCTTTTGTCAAGAAAAAATGCTACACTTTTTGTTGCGGAATCAACTTACTAACGTTACAATAAGAGCATTCAACATTCCTGCTAAAAGTGCCAATGTGAATTGTACAAAAAATTGCGTGACCACAACAATTTCATAAATCGGTGACGCATCAAACTCAGACGGCAGTTTCATTTTGACAATAAGCTGCTTCTCTTCGACAAGTTGCTCAGAGCCCATAGTCTTTTGAACGATCATGTTACCTGCTCCAAATAAAAGTAACACGACAGTGTATGTACCAATGCTGTATTTTGAAATTCGATGAGACAAGATCGCTTTGCTTATCATCAGCTGCATCTTTGAGTGATTAGAGAAGCACTCATTCCAGTCTTCAGCAATCCTCGCAACCATGTCATAAATAATACTGGATAACGTGTAGATATATAACATAATATATCCATACAGATAATTAGTATACAACTAGTAGCAAAACTAGTAGCAAAACTAATTTCCAAAAATATTATAAAATATTATAAATTATAAATTAATTTTCCAAAAAATAAAATTACATTTGGAGAAGGATTTTAATTTCTATTTAAAAAAACGTATCTAAGGCAATAATCTATTGTGATGTAACATACTCAATATTGAACTTTTACGCTCAAGTATCAAATTAACTAACTTTTCACAAATTAACATATTCAACTTTGAATTTAAAAAAATTCAGATATAGCTATAAATATAAAAAAATATTTACGTGCCCACCCATTCCTCATTTGTTAGTTGATCTTCAACGAGTCTTACCGTCCGTTCAGCCAAAGGACACTCATTTTTAGAAACAACAAGCTGTTTGATAAACACAGACTCAAAGAATCCATGAGATTCGGTAGAGTATCGGAACCGATATGACTGAAGAGATGCCAGTACTGTAAGAACTGCCAGATGATCATCGTCATCGTCCAAATAATGCGCATTAAAAATCTGTATGAGGAATATGGCCAAATGCCGATCATCCGTAAAGTAAATTCCATCAAATTGTCAACAGTGCTCGTAGGTATCATCTTTTCTTTCTTTATCCGTGCTTCTCGATTAAATTGACCGATTCCAACAATTGTTACAGCCGCAGTCACCAGCTATCCTTCTGTTTAACCGACATAGATTCGCGATTCTTATAGAAAAAAAGATGAATCTCTTCTTGTGACCAGTTGTGAGTCACGTGTTCGCGTATTCCAGACAGTAATGTCAGATAGAACCGCGCAGCTTGCTAGTTAAACGCTATACTATACCATAAAAACTTTCACTAGGTTGACTTCATAGAAGCAGCGGATAAAGTGCTGCTTTATACAGAATGACTACTGTTCAACTGTAATTATCGAAGATTATTATATAAAGCGCACGTAAATGTGTAACGACTACTTTGACGATCAGCGGAGAAAGGGACAATCAGAGGTAAGAGCAATCACACATATTCCTTGTATTATATTGTTCGCGACATCGAGATTACGAGATGTTTGCTTTAAAAATACACAACCATAATTTATCAAATTGTTCTGTGGACAATCACGTGGAAAATTAAAATATAATTGTTCACAGATAATGAAATATAATGATCACAACTATAATAGTTCAATTTGTTGTGTCAAGTCAGCTATACATCATGGAGAATTCGCTCGAGCGACATTGTCAGTCACTTGATCGTTTCACTCTGACAAGTTAAAATTTCAAGACCATTTTTAAAATATATATTCAAGATTAATCAAACAAAATATAAACTTCATGCTTTATCCAAACAAACACACATTATATATTTTTCTCCTTCTTTCTGTGTAAATGTAACTTCTGTGTGAAGAAATAATTTTTCAGAAAGAAAAGTTTCCCTTCGATTTCGAATGAAACTGCTGCTGTACAAGTAAATAAATATCACTGAGTTAGCATGAATTAGCGGCTGTGAGAATTCCAGTACCTCTGGTTCTACGATGATGTAACGTGACAATTTTACATGCGCATATAGCGGCAGCGGCAATCGTTGACTCCGCTCCTGAAGTTACATCACATAATAAATTTTATCCGTATCAGTAGCATGTGTCACTTCCGAACGAGAGCAGACGCAAGATTCGGTCGTATCTCATGCACTGCAGTCGTTTTGAAGGGAAACGTATCGCACAAAACAATCCTTTCAGAAGAATGCAATGATGGATATCATTCTCGTTATGTTTTCTCCAACTTTCGAATGAAAATAAGAGGAAAATATCATGCATGTATCGTAAAAATTGTAATATGAATGTCTTCGATGAAAATCGATTCAATTTCATGACCGACGAAAAATCGCAACGATATTTCTACGCTGCATGTACTTGCTGCGTACATTTTGCAAGTCGAGCGGTTTTTTCGCTTGATGTTATTAAATTCATTTTTCGAAAAGATAACCACTCGAAAGGATAAATCGTAGATATAGCAACTTACAGATATTCACTCGTTTCAAAGTGTATTATAATCATTCCTATAAATCATCCTTACAGTTAAGTTATTGCAAATTGCAGACGTTTGGTCAGCATCCGCGGTCTCATAGGAAATCATGATACCAGCAAGTAGAAAGGTGTTGCAGACAAATACGAAATAATGCGAGCCATAAAAATTTACGCGCGCTTTGGGACGAATTTCAGTAGAAAAACAAGATTGAACAATATCAACAATATCAAGTGAATGAGAAAATGTGTTTTATTCATAAATCTAGAATAAAAAAAGTCAGCGTGCATCTATATTGAAATACAAAAATTTCTATGCATCTGTATTGAAATGAATATATTTCTAAATTCTGTATATATTTTTGTAAAATTATACTTATTTTAAATTTAACTGGAACTTTCTATTTTTCAACATAAAAATCAACTTTTTGAATTTAATGTTTAAAATTTCAATATAATTGAGAGAATCATGATTTTTTTCCCAATGAATTATAGAATTCGAGTTTTAAAAAAACCTGATTAAATATAAAAAAAATAGAGATTTAAAAAGTTTTTTATTAAAGGATATTATTTTGTAAAAATCACATAGAATACACCACACTTCATATTTTTGTTATATAAAAATTTAACAATATTTCTATTTTAATCATGAATGAATATACATTCCGTAGAACTTTTAAGATATTGAAACCTCAAAAAAATTAAATAAAAAATTTTTACTTAAGGGAATTAAACCCTCCATTGCTCTCGCTCAATAAACAAATGTTAGTACTCTCATATGAGCACCACGTCTATTGTGTCATTGTATTAGTGTAATGTTCAGTGCAGTGTCAGTCACATACAGTCTTGTAAAAGCTAAAGGCTTTAAAACATCGATTCTTCGATCTGTAATAGATTTGACAACAATATGATTGTACGTATTTGTTCTCGTCATCGTTTGCTTTATACGGGAGGTAATGGTGGGGTCAAAGAATTTTTATACATCGCCGCCATTATCTAAATCTTGAATCTAATCTTGAATCTAGAGAAAAGTTGTGGATTATTACTGCGGAAAAGGATGCAGGTAAATAGCAAAGGTAAAAATCATATTCCATGATAATAATTTGGATGATACACATATATATATATATATATATATATATATATATATATATATTACAATTCGTTTCTGTGTATAAAAATATAATATAATATACAAATTGATCATTTATACAAACTCTATCAAAAATAGTAACAACAACATTATTATGCAAGTACTTTAGAAATATTTCTCCTATGTCCAAGAAAAATTATATATATACAGAATGTTAAAAAACCATTCAACATTTATATGATAGATAATACACATCATATGCTGAATAAAAAAGCCTTAGTGATCATAGGTCGAAACCTCCGAATCGTTTCTGAGATATAAACAATTTAAATCTTCACGTCGTATGTGATATAAAAGAATAATTTATGTAGAAAGCAATAAGTTATGATACAAAAACAAACAATAAGTTAACATACAAAATTGTTTAAATTTTAGCTTTATTCACTAAAACTTTTTTACTCGGTTTTTTAACACACTGTATATGTATATTGATATATATTGATATATAATATATAATGTCATAAATCGTATGTACCTATGCGCGAGCATGGACGAAAAGATAGATCGTTTGTTTTTATCAGGAAATTAATCCGTATAATTGTATTGATTGATTCGAATGGGAAATACTTGCACTATTCGCGTAGTATATTTCAATATCTACAATTATACTGTTAAAACAACATCATAATCAAAAACATAATTACGATATGTCCATGCATTTCGAAAAGCGATTCAAATATTGAATGATAAAACAATGTAGACCATCGAATATTTACGCAATCGATCAATCAATGAATTAATCGATTAACATTTATATATTTACATGCCATTGTAAGCTGGCCCGCCGCCACCTTCCGGCACGACCCAATTGATATTCTGACTCGGGTCTTTGATGTCGCAGGTCTTACAGTGAATGCAATTCTGTGCATTAATCTGCAATCTTTCGCCATCTCCGCTTTCCAGCGGCACGAACTCGTAGACACCTAAAATCAGATTGCACACATTTGTTTTTAAATTGCAGAACAAACTGCCCTTACATATCTTCCGATGAAGAATTAGAGATAGATCCAGAAATTACCAATCTCCTAGCTGCATGAAAATTATTATCGATTCTAATAACATAAATAACTAACTTATATGTCTTGTCGATCCGATTTATGTATTCTTGGAAACCGTTTGACTGCTCTACGAAAATGCTAATAATGTCGCAATGCGCAGGATGATTTATTCAGCAGACACATACATCCTCAGCACTCTACAAAGTGTGAGATTTACGTCGCGAAGGTCATACCGTGCTCTCAGACAGTCGATAACCTGGTCCCCACTATCTTCCAGACGGTATAGCAATTCTATAAAGAAGCTCCCAGAATTCCTCTCTGATACCCCAACTCGCCAGTTCTATGAAAGGAAACAGGAAGACGCATCCTAAAGACGCGGAAAGGAAAAGCAAGGGAATAAAGAAAAAATACATTGTAAAAATCAAAGGTAGATTGTTCAAGAAACAATGGTAAAAAGGCATATAGATTATCTGATTCGAAGGTGTATATATGATACAATAGGATATATACGATGTCCGCAAGCCATAAATTAACAAAAATACGCGATACACACAAGCCACAAAGTTTAAATTAAGAAAAACGCCCATTGTTATAATGTAGCATTGATTTTAGCATTTATAATTTTATATAAACAATATAAATTTAAATTAATAAGGAGATTTTGAAGATTTAATGAATAAAATTGTTCTTGTCAATTAAATTTCATCCTATATATTCATAATATAAATTTTATCCTATTAGTTTAAGTTAGGTCTAGAATTTCACAAAAATTAAATTTTTTAAAAGATATTTAACCGTAAAAAGATTACGGAAAGTTAACTATAAAAAAAGTCAATAGTCTTATATTCAAGTCTTACATTCATTGACAATTTGTAAATTAATTCATAGATCATGATTATTCGTTTAAGAATATAAGCTTAATATCATTTTATTATAACATGATTTCATTTCTTTCATTTCTAATTACATGTTTTTATCTAATTGCATACTTCATGTCTATATGATATTAATTTTGTGAATTATGAATGTATTGTGATTTTTAATTCCTCATATTACAACATCTGTTTGACTTTCCAAAATTATATCATTAAATTTATAGTAATTATAGTGATTCTATATGCCTTGTATATACAGAAATTATATTTTATCATAATTTTAACGTAAAACTTGTATTTAATAATAAAGTAAAAATATTCAAATAAAAAGTAAAATTTTTGAACATTGTCAGATTAACAATTAATATAAATATTATAATTCATTTCTTTTATGAGAAAATTACTTATTTCTTATTATAAACGTATTTATTAAATTATTTATTACAGTAGCAATAGTTACAAGTAGCAATAGTCAGCGAAAAAAAACAATTCCTGCATATCTAGCGATCACAACTGATAGACATGTATTTGGTGATATGACAGATTCGCGCTTTTTCGACGATCTTTATAAATTAATATTTCGTTAATTATTGCAAAAATTGCAAAATAACTTTATAAACATATAAACAAAACTTTTTAATTCAGTTTAGTCCGCTCTATTTGCCCGAGCATTATCAGACTTATCAAACATCCTGTATATATACATATATAAAATATATATTCTACTATAAGTAAATTTTAAAAAATTGTTAACAGATTTGATTATTGGAACACTTCTATTATTGCAGGATTAATATAATGTATAGGAAGATTCTTAAGGAACAAAGAGAGAAGAAATAAATCGACGAGATTGGCTGGGCTGCAGGGCGTTATTCGATTTTGGAGATTGAGCTTGGTCCGGGGTTGTCTAGCCATGCGGGGGTTGTCCGGGTAGCTCAGGTTCAAGGACACAACGATCGATAAACCCCCGACAAGACTGGAAAAAGGGGGAGAGGAGGCAAACGTGACTCGAGAGTGGAAGTGGATTGCCTACAGATTACGAAAATTTATTGCGAACGAAATTGATCTCTCTTGATAATAATATCTCTTCAACTACTAAATAATTTTGCAACTACTAAATAATTTTGCATCAGATAAATTTTGAAAAGCAACTGAATGTTTAAATAATTAATAAAATTATATGGAAATGAGCATGTTAAAAATTCAATAGACTCGCACAACAAATATAATATATTTACTTTTACAGCAAATTTTAATGACAAATTTAAATTTAATTTTCATTAATAAATATATAGTTTATTATTAATAAATATATAAGCAATTTAATGTTTAGAAAAAATGCAAAAAATTACTTTAAAATTATCTGTTAAATATCTAAAACTAAAGTTCACTTGATGCTACAAATGTTTCGATTTAATTAAGTATGATCAATTAATAAAATTCTTTCCTTCGATTGATCAATCAAAAGCTTCAAAATATTTATAACGCTAAGTGGATTGCATTCTAAAATGAAATAGAACACAAATATAAAATTACACAAGTATAAAATTACGCAAGATAGATATAACAAACTCTGCGGTAAGTATATTACTTATTCATTCTCATCATAATGAATAATTTTTCCGTCTGGACTAACAGAATATCACTATTGGATAAATTGAGTACTTCCAGCAATTGATAAAAGGAAGATATTATATGAAAAAAATATTACATTATAATTTTCAAATCATATAATCAAATGAATAAAAATAATCACGAAAAAAACTGTACTACATATAATCATTAATAAATATATATAAGAAATCATTATTAATATAATAATTGATTAATAGTTTAAAAATAATTTTTTTAATTATTTATTTAATATAAACATTTTTAATATTTTTTTGTTTTATTCAATAAATAAATTTGAATGTAATCTTGATATATAAAAATATTTATGTTTCCGCGCATATATCCATTCGGTGAATTTATATCTCACGAAAAAATATATATTTCTAGACTCGGAAATACGTGAAAAAAATATACATTTATAGATTTATTTTATTGTCCATTTTCTTGATTTTAAAAATGTATTTTCATATATTTCTTAATATATTTTTTTTATTTAATATATTAACTTCTATCAAAAACTGTAACACTGAAAAATATGAAACCTTAATATTAAAATATATATATATATATATATACTCATGTATGTAAAAGAAAACAAATATAGCTTAAAATTCATATAAAAACTAAATATAAAAAAAAATAGAAAATAATAAAATAAATCTATAAACGCGTATATTTTTCCATATATTATTCCTGAGTCTAAAAATGTACATTTTTAATCAAATAAATTCATCGAATGCCCGAGAACATAATATTTTATACATAGCAAGATACTTGATAAATATCCTATTTAGGGGACTCCTCTCCTTGACTTTGACATATATTATCAAGGTCATAACTCTGAGTGACCTCTAAGTTTTAGCTCGTTAATCATTAAAAAATTATTAACAAAAAAAGTGTGAAAAATAACGTTTTCTTTCTGCTATATACATAAAAAAACTATATATATAAAAATTCTATATATATAAAAAAACTATTCTATATCTTTCCTTGCTTATGTAATAACTCCATGCAAAACGACTTTCACGGAATATGCGACTTTCACAAACCGTACGACTTCCATGCGAAGCGACTACCACCCACCTCCCTCCCATCTGCTTAAGAGCACGACTTTTTGTGCGAAGCGAATTCCACTCTATCTCGCAAAGTTGCTTCGCGTAGAATTCGTGCGCTCCTAAACAAGGGGGAGGAGGGATGGGAGTCGCTTCGCATGCACAGTTATAAAATATTTTTTAAAGCAGGAAATTTTTGTTCTGTATAGTGAAAAAGACATCATTTTTCAAACTTTCCTTCTTAATAACTTTTTAACAAGTAACGAGCGATGACTAAAATTCCTGTTGGAGTTGATACTTAAGGTCATGACCTTGACAATTGGAAGAGACTCTCCTAAACAGGATATTTATCAGATATTTTATATATAAGATTACATTAAAATTTATTTATTACAAAACAATGTTTAATTTAAAAAATCAAATTTTCTTAGGCAGCCTCGACTGCCTTCGCTGTCATAAATTATATTTGTATAAATTGTAAATATATTCTACAAATCAAAATTATCTATAAAGTTCATTAGGTCAATTTATTATGCAATTCGCAAAAATAGAATGTATCTAACATTCAATCAAACAAAATTCATAAACATTATGTAGTAATCATAATGCATTAATAAAACGATAAATGTATAAACATGCAATAAACTGACTTACCAGCAGGACAAAATCGACCTTCTGGACCAGCAAATTCAGTCAAGTTTCTTCTTACTGGAACTGTATCATCCATCAAAGTTAAATGGGCTGGTTGATCAGCTTCGTGATTGGTACCAGTCAGAGCTACTGACGACAGAAGATCAAAAGATACCTCGTTATCTGGTTTGGGATATTCTATTGGCGTCGATTTGGCAGCCAATTTCAATTTCTTATAATCAGGACCTATGGACACAAGGTACGAAAATATTTAAAATTAACGTTTGCAATATTTTTCAGGAAATCTCTTCAAAAACTTTTACATAAATCTGTTTTTACCTCCATGAGATAAAGTCCATGGTTCCCTTCCGCCTAACAGCATAGAGAGACCAGAGTACATTAAACCACCATAAAGCCCAAGAGAAGAATGAAAACTGGGTCTCATATTTCTTACGGCTTTCAATTCCTTATAGATCCAACTATTTTTTATTTTATCTGTATACGTTTTCGGCTCTATGCCTTTTGTCAGTGAAATATTACTTTCTGCATCTACGATTGCTTCAATAACGCTTTCTGCAGCCAACATGCCACTTTTCATAGCATTATGAGTTCCTTTAATTTTGGGCACGTTTAGGAAACCTGCCGTACATCCAATAAGACAACCCCCAGGGAATTGAAGTTTGGGAATAGATTGGAATCCACCTTCCACCAATGCTCTAGCGCCATAAGCTATTCTAGAATTAAGAAGAATACATGTAGGGAATATGAAATAGTATGTGCAACTAAAATTTCAAATTAAAGACATCAACCTTTTTCCTCCTTCAAATGTTGGTCTAATACTAGGATGCTGTTTAAACTTTTGAAACTCTTTGAATGGAGATAGATAAGGATTAGTGTAATCCAATCCTACAACAAAGCCTACAGCAATCAAAGGTGTTTCTTCATTTAAATGATATAGAAACGATCCACCGTATGTATTTCTATTAAGTGGCCAACCAACTGTATGCTCTACTGCTCCAGGTCGGTGCTTACTTGGCTCTATCTCCCAAATCTTTCAAAAATTATTTCACTTTAGAATGTAAAGCGTTTAATATTTATATAATTTTAAATTTTGTTATTGTAATATAACAACTCGGTGATAATTACCTCTTTCAATCCAAGACCATATGTCTGCGGTTCACAATCTTTTCTGAGATTCAATTTCTTTGACAATTGTTTCGTCAAATGACCGTGACAGCCTTCTGCAAATATGGTACATTTCGCATGAAGCTCCATACCCCGTTCGAATGTATCTTTAGGTGAACCGTCTTTAGCAATACCAACATCATTTGTAGCTACTCCTTTAACGGATCCATCTTCGTGATATAAAACTTCTGCCGCTGCATAACCAGGATATATTTCAACACCAGCAGCTTCTGCTTGTTCGCCAAGCCATGTTACTACATGGCCTAATCTATAATTACAGAAATATAAATTTTTACAACCAAAAAATGTATTGTTTATTCATTTACAAATATATGATAGTATTAAATTTCAACAATCACCTTACTATATAATTCCCATGGTTGTACATTGGCATTCCCTTGAAAATAGGTATAGATATCCTCTTCTTTTCCATGAGAAATGCAAATTTATCCTCAGTAACAGGAGTATTTAACGGTGCACCTAATTCTTTCCAATTTGGAAAAAGTTCATTCAAAGCAATTGGATCTAAACAAGCGCCACTAAGGATATGTCCACCAATCGCAGACGCCTTTTCAACAAGAGTAACCCTGAGTTCCTTGCCATGTTTCTCAGCCAGTCTACGAGCCTGTATAGCTGCCGATAGTCCTGCTGGACCACCACCGACAATTAGAATGTCGGTTTCGTCTACATATCTTTCCATGTTCACTTCTAATGAATAAAATGTTCTCAATGCATATATTATTTTAGTAAATAAGAAAAATCACAAAAGAAATTTACCTTTCCATCTTGAGTCTGTCTCTCTGGATTTCACTGTATAATGAGTGGTGATCTGAGGAAATATGGCATCCGAGTAAGTCCTTTGAAATATCCTTTGCAGCCTCTGTACTGCCAAAAGTGCAACCAAAATTAAATTACAATATGCATATTCTCGCATTCAAATTAGAGCATTTCATTGTGTACATAAATAAATATATTCTATTTACATAAAAACGTATTTAGATAAATAATAAAGAAATTTTAAAAAATTTAAGAAATTTTTAAAATTTAAATAAAATTTTCAAAATTTAATTGTAATTATTTATGATATATTACACAATCACATGTTATTGATTATAAAATTTTTCAATTTCACGTTCTACAAAAATTTGTTTTTTCACAATATTCTTATATTCTTTTCTCTTGTTTTTTATTTCAAAATAAATAAAAATACATCGAAGTTTTTATGAACTTTTAGCTCTTAATAAGAAGCCTGTGCTTTTTAGCTGAATTTTTACATCAATTCATCTTTCTTCTTTTTTTCTGCAAGAGAAAACAGGCTAAAGTTCTCATATTTTGAAGAAAAAGAGATAGAAAGTACAGAATAAGTGCGGAAAGTGAATCATTGAAACGCCGCAATCCAATTCATGCTCACAATCACGCTTAAAAATCATTTTATCCTT
>Ga0157364_1004672_pt1 | contig 13735 bp, 3 predicted proteins | sample AttsexASBM2_FD_111476 | JGI IMG/M metagenome (GOLD analysis project Ga0157364, IMG submission 111476) | Fungus gardens microbial communities from leaf cutter ant in Ribeirão Preto, State of São Paulo, Brazil - Atta sexdens ASBM2 | ecosystem: Host-associated > Fungi > Mycelium > Unclassified ... | reverse complement strand
ATTGAACTGAAGAATTGAAATTATTTGAAGATTACTTGAGTTTAAATAAATATAAGATATCTAATTTCAAAAACATAATTTTTACGTTACATTATTTTTAAAAATATTTATTTGAAATCAATAAATTGTTGAAAAAATTTGGCAATTATAAAAATTACGTATTACTATTCTCAGTACTTTTCTATTGAAATATTATATTTAATATAAATCCAGTGTGTATCCGCAAAGCTTTTCTAAATATTTCTCTCACAATCACGTGTTTTTGATATTTATAAACGGATTCAAATCGTGTTTACCAGTTCTCCGATCACAATGTGAGACTTCATCTCGAGAAAGAGAAAGACGAAATATCACGAATCGATCTAGAGCATGGCGATTCGTGCATACTTTCTAATCCCGATCTAAGCTAAATCGATCGCAATGCTGGCATGCTAAGCGACCTCGAAACCTCGAACTCGCTCACCTTACGATTCCTAAGTATCAGTCTTCTGAGAATGAGCCCGACGCCGACGGCGATGGGAAAGACGACAAGAGTGGCCAGGATGTAGCCGACCACAGCAACCGTCTCCTGAGTGGCGATCACGTCGCCGTCGTGCCGCTTCAATATCACCTCACTGATGTTCATCGATTCCCGCGGGCTCACCGAGATCGGTTCGCCGGTCTCGAAGAACGTCCTGTTGAGCCCGCCGGGATACATCGTGCCGTTGTATTCCGGCAGAATCGAATGATGATAGGCAGGCTTGTACCTCGTCCTGTTGGTCGTGGTTATGAAAGAGGAAACTTTGGACCCTGGAGGAACAGCAGAATCCTGGGATTCACGATTCATCTCGTGTTTGTCCTTTCGTGAATTTATTGAAACGGTGGATTCCTTAGATTTAGGAACAGGAACGGTGGTCGACGTACTTCCACTAATTTCCGTCGCGTTATCGACTGTCGTCATTAACTCGAGATTCTTCTTCGTCGTTGACGACGTCGTTATCGTTTCTATGATCATTGTCGTCAATGCGGAATCATTTTCTGGCTCGGAATCCACTGGAAGCATCACCTGTTCCGTATCTCGAGCGAACCCGTCCATCGACCCGCTGCTGTTGAAGATATCCGACGTGTTATACAGATGCATGATTGGTAGTACGTCATCCTTGTCTTTTGACTTGTCTGATAAATTACGTGCCCTGACTTCCGGCGATCTCTCGCCAGACACGCGTTTCCCATTCTTCGTTACCGTGGGCGGCGACGAGGTAGATAGGACCTTCGATCTTCTACTCGAAGTCTCGTTTACATGAACGTCATTCTGAATTGGCGAAATCATTGTCGTCGTCGTTGTTGATGTCGTCGTCGCATCTTTTGCTCGGTACCTCTTCTGGATCTCAGAAGGATCCAGATTGTTTTCCTTGGCGGCATCCGTCGGTCTCAAGGTGTTAGTCTCCGGATCGGTAGTGGTTCTCTCCAATTCCGATAGTATTCTAGGCGTGACCGGGAAAATCGGAGCGGCCGGCACTGTCGACATCGTCGTTATCGTCGTCGTCGTTGTTGTCGTCGTCGTCATAATCGCGACAGCTTCATCCATTTGTTCAATCACTGTCACGGTCGTGCCGATCCCGTCTATCGTTGCGTTCTCGGTCTTGTTCAGCATCGCGATACCCTGATCGTCTTTCTGATCGTTACTCCTGATATCACTTTCATTTAAACTTGACTTGACAGTAACGATATCTTCCTCAAGAACGTGAGACTTTTCCAGCTCCGTCGTCGTAATCGCGTCGACGAGAACAGACGGATCGGTCACGTCTAATGTCTCGTCAGCACTCGAATTTTGATTTAAGATCCCCATGACGGTGGTTTCTTGAAAACTATTGTCACCTGGCACTTCGTTCACCCCGCTGGCACGCGTAACTTCCCGAAGAGAATCAACACCTGACACTTCATCGTCTGAAATTTTCCTGCGATTCGCAACTCGTGTCCCGTTCGACGATCGATTCACCACTAATTTATCCTTAGCACTATCGATCTTCTCTTCACCGGACTTCAGTCTTCTAGTACCGTTCGAAGGAGACACCGCGCTCGAAGAGACCAACACTCTGTGACGCTTGCTTGTCACCAGAGTCGAAGATTCTTCGCTTATAGTTGATCTTTGATTTAATACTGCGCTGGCGCTCTTTCTTAAGAATCTCCGATCATTAGCACCCTCCTGCTCACTGGTTCGCAACTTAGTGTGGTTCCACCTAACCGTACCTCTGTTTGTGATCTCCAGCGACTTGGTGGATCTGGACGTCGACGAGACAATGTTATCGTTATTCGCGGCTGAATGCAAAGAGGACCAAGTAACTGTCGCTCTCTGGCCGGCTGCACCTCGTTGTTGTTGCGGAACAGCTTTCCTCGATCGTTCCCCCACCAGACCGTCAACTACATCAGGCAACACACCAGCAGCTGCGGCTGGCTCGACGGTCGCGCCAGCACTGAGTCCCGTCGGCGTTCGTGCCGGTTCTATACCGCCATCACCGGCACGAGGAAGCAGAAGAGGAGAAGACGGCGGCGGCGGTGGTTGCTGCTGCTGCGGTCGCTGCGACGATCCACCGCTCGTTATCTCAGCACCGCTACCAGCAGCGCTACCTCCCCTCCGTCTTTCCTCGCCGCTTAATCCGGGTCCGGTATAGTTGCGCAACAATCGCGTCACGTTCGTTATCGTATAAGCGTACACGTGTTGCTGCGGATGCTGCTGCTGCTGCTCCTGCGGCTGTTGATCTGAGTCGACGACGACGACAGGTGCGGACGACTCCGTCTTCGAGGGCGATGTCAATGATGGCGATGATTTTGAGACATCGCCGCCGGCCGACACGCGAACCGGTCGATCCGCGATGGGATCCACGACCGGTTGCTGCTTAACGGTATTCCGATGGCTCCGCTCGCTCTCGATCGCGAAACTCGACAGCCCGAAGCTGTTGTCTGGCACAACGATCCGCAGAGTCGACGATTCCGCCCGCGATGGTACCAACGACATCGTCTCGGTGCTATCGCTCTCTCGAAACCTCTCACTCTCTCTCTGCGATGTTGATATTGTTCTCTCAACACTCATTAACTTGTGCTCCGATTTCTCCGCGTTCCCTGCTTCTGCCTCGGTGATTTTCTTCTTTTCGCTGTCCTTCCCAAAATCATTGATCCTCTGAAGGCTTTCGGCGATCCCGTTGGCCGTGATCGTTTTGTTCGAGAGTTTCGCACCGATTTCACTCTCCACGATGACCCTCGCCTCAACATCGGATTGCCGTGGTATTTGGGTCGTCGTGCTCACCTCGCTAACATGGGTCGCATTTTTTCTCTCTAGCGGGACTCGATCGCGGCTTCCGTCTGCGTGAGCGGATGAGTCGCTGCGGTGGAATTTGTCATCTACCGTATTCATCTCGCTCTTTGTTTCCGAGCCACCGATGATACCAGGGCTCGACTCGTTCCCGGGAATAATATTGGATACAACGTCTGCCGTAGGCTTTGGCTTCCGGTAATATAACCCGTTGCTTGAGCTTCTGAACGTATTCTTAATTCTCGATACTTGATTCTTCTCAACCGTTCGACGTTCTAACGTTTCCAACGCAATGTTCATCTCTTCGTTCATAATTTCCTCCATTGGCGTCGCGATCGTCGCGGTGAATCTCTTTGTGGAATATCTTCTGCGCGAGGAAGTTGGGTTCGTCGATGTCGTCTCCACGGAATTATTACTGCTGCTGGTGACGTTCAGCGCATCCGGTTGGAGCTTCTGGCCAAAATAAAGAAACTGCGACATATCTTCCACCGGAATATTACTCTCCACTGGCCGGAAGTGATTGTATAATGATTCTGGCATCGATACGGTGTTCTTTTTGCGCATTTCTGCGTCTCCCAATTTTTGATTGGTAGCTGGCGTTGAAGAGATGTTTTCGATCTTCTCGGTCGTCGGCGATAGAGATTCGTTTTTAGATGTTTTCGTGGTTCGCGATTCCAACTCTTCTCCCGTGGCGTTGAGATTGATCAAGGAAACAATTTTTTCAATCGGCTTCCTTGATGATTGTGGAATTTCCTCTTTTATCGATATCTCCGTTCGAGCGTTTGCGATGTAAATGCCGTTTCTAGTCTCTTGGGTTTCCAGGACGTCCTGAGGATCCTTCGAAATGATGTCGCCAGGTCGTGGCCTACGACTAGAAAGAATCCGGTGAGGCTCATGCAAACGTTGATTCAAAATCTGTCGTCTTCTTGCAGTGAGAATGTTGCGTAGTGTCTGCTCGCGTTTAACCTTTGACGACAACAGTTCCGTGTGTAAGGATGTACGTCCATTACGATGATTCGTGACTGATGCATCTGCAAACAAAAATGATATTTCTGAAAGACATCTTTAATTTCCTCAAGTAAATTAAATATAAAACTAGATGATAAGATATAAATATTGATGATTAGAAAGCATGAATTTAATTTTAATGACTCTCGTAAAAATAATTAAAGTTCATAAAATACAATTATATTAATCGTTTATTATGACAAAATTAAAAAAAAAATTTTAGTGGCTTGCAAAAAAAAAGAACAAAATAAAATTATAAATACATAGTTGCAATAATTTTGCAATAATTTTTTTTACAGTTATGCTAGTAGATATTACATTGAAGAAATAACGCGATTTCTAAATGTTAACTGATTGCATGTGCTAAACAATGATACTATGATATGTAATTGAAGCAATTATAGATTCCAGTTCGTTTCTACACGGATCCAACGACGGAAAGGAGGAATTTTCTACGGATTAATGCGAATCGCTATTTGTAATCATCATCCGTCAGAGCGTCTCGGTGAAAACCGGAAGAACATTGACCGTTTCTTCTTTACGCTACACAGCAAATGTAATTAAGTTCTCAATTAGATTTGCGTGCGAAACGAAAAAAATTCTCGCGGAGAGAAGTTCTTCAAGTAACGGTGTTCTTCAGAGTCACGAGTGGTTTGGGGATATGAGAGGTTCGATACCGTTACTTCTCTCACAGTTCCATGTGCTCGACGAAGTAATAATCTTCTGTTGCGATTGTAAAAGCGGACCGAATCATGCTCATGGATCCGACATTTCACTTGAGTTCATTCAAAAGCATCTACGATTAAATATTTAGTTAGATACACACATGCATATGCATATGCAACATATGCAAAGAGAGAAAGAGAGATAGATATATATATATATATATATATATATATATATATATAGAGAGAGAGAGAGAGAGAGAGAGAGAGAGAGAGATTTGAAAATAATTTTGATTAGATCACCAAAATAATTATGTAGAATGCTTTTAATTTTGTCAGAATGTTAAAACTTTACAATGTTGTGACCATCAATATTTAAATATTTCACATAATTATTTTGATAGTTCAACAACATTGTTTTCAGATCTATTGTATATCCAGTTTTTTTAGATACTTCAGCAAAATCATTCTGCCATATACAATTAAAACTTTTAATGAAAAGAAAATTATTAGTTTCTGCCAATAAATTAACTTTCGTAAAAAAAAAAAAAAATCTCACACAAATGAGAAATATTAAATAAACATAAATTTCAGTGCAATATTATTATATCGCTGTTGATAGAAAAGCAGTTGTAATTGAAAGCATAATATGAAGAGAAAAGTTAAAGAAATTGTATTTACCATCCTAATTAAAACGTATGTTACAATTCACAATTTTAAAAATGTTCTATTAAAAAATTTTGAGAGGTGACGCTTTTCCATCAACGCAGCGATGTGTTTATAAACTATTCTTTTTTTAACTTCGTACTCGAGCGAATTTCTCTGTACTTATACTCAAGAATTGCTCTTCGTGGTTTTCTCATGGTACAATAACATCCGCCGACAGCCATATCGTGCAGATAATGGGCGTTGCTCGTTTCGCTTCGCTTCGAAAATTCGTTCGTACTGTAAAATGCCGAAGAACGCACTCCATAATATCGTACAAACATGTTCCGCTGAGGGATCATTAAGAGCTCGTCGGCAAGGATCGAGAGAAGATGCTGCGCATCACGAATTTATTCTCTTATTGGCCCGACCCCCAAAGCGGACGCTTCTTGAATCAGTAAAAAACTCGAGAGACGATACAGCTGTAACGAACTTAATTTACAGCAACGTAAAGGCTCGGCTTGTGAGCTCATTAAAAGGTTCAAATGCTATTTCGTGACGGTATGAATTTCCGAACAATTCTAATGTTCCATGAAAAGGCCCCGTGGATTCGGAGATTATCGTGACATAACGCGGCTCGATTTTCATTTGCGATTCTTACCGCGTTATTCTGTTAAAATACGTATTTCCTGCGACTTCGAAGTTATAAACTCGAAGCCGACATTTTGAGAATTTAAAGTTCTATAGGATTTGGTTGACACTATAGAATTTTTTTAAATATATTACTATAGTTTCTGAAAAAGAAACAGAAAAATTTTTTAAGGATTTTCTGGTAAAAAAACAATAGAAAATGTATAAAATTTACTCCTTCCAAAAAAAAGTGTTTTTAAGTTTCCTAAAATTTTTATTTCGGCTCCTTGAGCAATACCTTGAATTAAAATAACAAGATATTACTCAAACATGTATCATTTGTTATAACAACAATATAATAAAAAAATATCATTAAGTTTTAGAAAAAAAAGTATTTAGAAAAAAAAAAGAGTAGAAATATCAAAAAAACATACTTACGAGTTACACATTTTTATTCCTCTAAAATCAGTTATTACATCAAAAATTGCATTTCAAAATTAATACTAAGATTTTTAATAATTCCAAACGTTCAAATTTATTTTTTAGAAAACTTTTTTAGTTGTGTCGTTGTTGAAGTAAATGAATGATATAAGGATCAATTTCTGATTGCTAGAATAATAACTTGTCATCATGTATACGATAATCCAAGACATTGCAGATTCGACAACCAATTCAACATTTTAGAGATACATTTCAACGAAACAGATATTCCGAACGTGCAAATCACGACGTGGAATCCGCTCTGTTGTGGAGTCTGCTTATAAATATACACGAGTATCCCGCCAACCCGAGCTCTGAATAATGCAGTCTGCCTAATCTCAACCGAAATCGCGGGAATTGTCATCTAACCTTCTACTCCGCGGAATTTTCATCAGTCTCGAGGAAACATAAAGTAGAGAACGTGATAAACAAAAAAAAAATAACAAAAATCCGTAAATTTCCTACTATATACAATAATTCGAAAAAATAAAATTTGAATCAATGAACAATTTAAAAATATAATTGTATTTTAATATATTAAATTTTACTACTCACTAAAAAAATGTACTAGGCTTTAATAGATATTTATTCGAATAGTACTAGCTGAATATTTACTGAATGTAAATAAGTATTTATTTTTGATACAAAAAATTAATTCGATATAAACATTATTTTCTTTATATTTCATTTTATTTAAATATCATTCTTATTTAAATATTTATTATACTTATTATTAAATATTTATTTTACTGGAGATAAACGTCAATTTAGTATTATTAAAATAAATATTTATCAAAATATAAAAAATTTAGTTTCACAAAATTTAATTTTTTTCAGCTACAACAAAAAGAACAATTTTTTATTAAACTATCTAAAAATTATGCTAGATAAAGATCTGAAAATAATTTCGTTAGACCACTAAAATAATTATGTAGAATGCTCAAGCCAGTTTCTGGAATGTCAAAACCTTTGTGACATTGCTCATTATCCTTGAATGTCCTACATAATAATTTTTGATAGTCTAACAAGATTATTTTCAGAACTATGTGTATATCTAATTAAATTTTTCAATGTTTCATTAAAATAGTTTTGTCTATATATAAAACACTATTATACCATCCAGATTTAAAGTAGGCAACCGTAAAAATCGCGACTGTATAAGCACTGTAAAAGCGGGAGAAAGATAGATAGAAAGGCAAGGCTCACTGTCGCAAGTTCGCGAATTGTCGTCGCGAACGTGACCGCATCGTAATATTTTATGTAGACACGTGTATGAGGAAGGTCAGTGTTGTCTCTGTTCTTGTTCTGCGGGTTCCCGATCCCCTCGAGTCTTGACGGCCACGAACTGACTGGCCGGTTGGTTGGTTGGCTGACTGCCCGAGTGAACTACAATGCGGGCGGCACGTGAGATGACTCTGAGATGTGTCACACACTCGCGGGTTGGACCCACGAAAGCGGACTCCAGATTCGACGTGAGATGCGTGAGTCCGGACCCCGCGAATTGCGCGTACCGTTTGACTGTCCCACTTTTGTTACGAGGCCAATTCGGTTCTGTATTTTTTTCTTATTTTTTACCTTAATGCCTGTTTTATTACCGTAACAAACGCGCGCATCGTCCATCGTACTGTAATTTTAATAACTTCAACGTAATACATTCTCACGTCGACGAGCGATCTTTGAAGGGAGGAATTATTGCCTGTATGATTCTATGAAATTATCGTGTGTTCATGCAGTATTCGTGTCGAAGCTCCAATTGCGAGAACGACAAAATAATAGTAGCTGCGAAACAATTGACATATTTTCCATGAACATATGCTTTAGCTTTATTAACTTTTATTATTCTTCTCGTTTTTATTATTTCTCGGAAGAGCGTATTTTATATCCGAGGCAGCTTAATAATCATCATAATCTTATGGAGTGTTGTATTTTAATATATTAAATTTTACTATTCACTAAAAAAATGTACTAGGCTTTAATAGATATTTATTTGAATAGTACTAGCTGAATATTTACTGAATATATTTAATGAATGTAAATATGTGTTTATTTTTGATACAAAAAACATTAATTCGATATAAATATTATTTTCTTTATAATTCATTTTATTTAAATATCATTCTTATTTAATAAATATTTATTTTACTGGAGATAAACGTCAATTTAATACTATTAAAATTTCAAGTTTGCTTAAATAGTCTAATTAACTGAAAATTAATACTTTACTGTTTATCAACAATTCTTTTCAAATTTCGATTTGTTCGTAATTTAAAAAATTAATTGTAGCTTTGCAAAAATTAAATTGCTTCAATTTTAAATTTATTACAAAATCTCTTAATTTTTATGAAACATATATTCCAATATTTCAATTTTCAGCTATTCAATCATCAGTACGTGTTATAGATTTATTGTTATCCCTCTCTTATCTCACTATTGGTAAAAATTCCCACTGTGCATCTTATATCTATAATATAAAAGTTAGAAAGTCTTAATAAGCACATCGCGTAGAATTTGCAAGTGAGTCGCGACAGGAAGTAAGTTTCCTGATGCAGTCAACAGATGTTAGGGAGTAAGGTGGCAATTACGGCTTAAAGTGTCATAATATGTCTGTCTATATGGTGAATATGTCTCTATTACCAGCGTCATTACATAATATCATGGTACGTAAGTTCTAAGATATTCCACAATATTGCCGCGCGACTCGTCGCATCTTCGTCGGCTTCCGAAACCTAATGCTGCTTAGCTAAGCGCGATCGCAGCAGATAAATATTTCAGGCTTGTAGTCACCCTTACCTGCACGTGTAATACGATGCGATTCGAACTAAGCATACAGATATTCATACACGCACATGAAAATTGCGTGAAAATATTTGATAGAACATTTTCCAAATGCTCTCCTTTTTTACATAGTTTTAAAAAATAATTTTTCTAAATCAATCCACATATATTATAAAAATAAATAGCGATTAATGAAAGTATTATACAATCTGTTTCCGTTCTTCAAAATATTTTTAATGGTACTAAAGTCATACTAATTTTTTACTTGCTTGATGAGAGAGATAATATCTATCTGAAAGTCTCTATATGTATATATTTATTTTTCTTAGAAAATAAATAACAATTATCTACACAGTCTTAGCCATAAAGCAGATCTATAAAAATAGGTGTAAATGTTTTATCTAATGAAAAATAAATAGTTTTGAAAAATAATATTTATTTTTGTAAGAATTTTTTTTTTTGGTTCTCCTTTAGTTTTTATTACCTTCAGTTTTCCAAGTATTCTTTTGAGGGTATAAATTAAAGATGTTTTATACTTAAGCCCAAAGCTATTCAATTTTAAAGTAAGTTCTAAAATTTAATTTTATATTATAGAGATATAATGAATTTCTTTTTCGAGTACCTTAAAAAATTGCTGTTAAGAATTATTTAAAACAGTAAAACAGTTTCATTTTTATATACATAGTCCGGTGCACGAAGAACGATCAAAACGCGTCTTAACGTTGTATTATTCTTCTTCTTCGAGGAGCGGTTCCCCAATAAGACCTGCTCTTTGAATCCTTGCAATTTATACATCCCGTTTCGAGGGGGTCGCTTTGTTGATCGGATTTTTAGAGTCGCGCTAGTCCCTCGTGTTGAAGATAACCCTTCGGGTTGCTTCGTATCTGTGAATATTATCTGCGGCTTTATTCACGGAACCTTGACCTCGGATGATCTCGATGTCACGAGGTCTCGCGCAATGGCTCAATATTACGATATACCTATGAGCATTTGGTCTCTCCAGATCGATGATATAAAAAGAAAAGGACAGAGTCACGTTTGATCAGTACTTTGATATACCGATTTGCTAACAAATAATAATTCATTTAACATTAATTTAAAATTATTTAATTTAAAATTCTTACTATACTTCTCAATTATCATTAAAATTTATTAAAATAATAATGTGATTATATTAACTTAATAAATAGAACTGGCAATAAAGTATTTGCTTATAATAAAATAATGAGCTAATTTTAATTTTATATTTTACATCATCATTCTGAAATATTGAGTTGTCCGGAAAGTTCGTGCCGACTAACCTATATAATTTAATAAATATACTAAAATTTCAATTTTCCTTCAACATTGATACGAACTTTCCGGACAACCCAAGAGTTAATTGAAAATTACAACCGTAAGATTGATAATTACAATTGCATGTCGCTTGCTGGGCATCGATTCTTCTGTAAAAGTCACGCGAAGTGGCGGTTACAAAAGCGTATCTCACATAATAGCTAGCTTAATAATCTCGCTAGAATAATCTGTAATGAGCGCAACAGTATGCTACCCGACTTGCAAATCAGGAAAAGTTGAGCGAAATGAAAGCGGAAATGAGAACCGAAGATCTCATAAGACCCAGCCAGACAAACAGGCGCAGAATCTGCAAACGCTACGATAAGATCTCGTCAGTTTCTCAAACTGCGCAAGCCAGCAAACTACTTCAACTATAATATTTGATTTTTCTTTTTTCCTTTTGTATAATTATTTTAAGAAAGTTACACGCTCTGTACATTTTCTATTATCATTACCGGAATTTAATTCAGCTACATTTCTATTAATCCGACGGCGTTACAATATTAGATATTAAAGGAGTAATGATAATTCAATCTCTTCACTTAAATAACATTTTATTATTTGTATCTCATATCAAAATCAATCTATTTTTATGATTCAAAGTAAACAACGTTCATATTAATACATATTTAGTAAATAATAAATTGAATTTAAGTCAAATGTAATACATTTTCTCGAGCTAAATTGTTTAACTTTATTGTTTCAGTTAAATTAATGATATACTGAATAGAAGCAGTGGAGATTTATACAAATAATTAAAAATAATTCAAACTGTGAATATAATTTGACATTATAAAAAATTTATAACAGTGTATATGATTTTATCGAATTGAAATATGAGTATAAAGAGAAAAAAATTATATATTGTATTAACTTCGTTAGATGCTCATGGAGATATGATTGCGCGATGGAAATAGAGCGTTTCAATAAAAAAAAAAAAATCAAATGAATTCTAGTCGAACACACGAAGTAGCTCGTGGCGAGCGTGAAGCTATTGTCCGCCCGGCATTGTCCATGCCATTCATCACCAGTAGTCGAAACGTTCGCAAATCGCGGGTACCCTTATGTAACCGTTTCATACGGCATCGTTCCGGCAATTTGATACAATCAAGGCCCGCAAGTTTAATGAATACACGGTAATAATCCGGAAAAAGTGCGCGATCTGCGTTGGTTGCGAGCGACAGCCGGTCAAATGCAACGTCCAGAGGAGAAGTAGGAAGTCGCCAAGCATGTTCCCTTCTCTCTTGTCGGGTGGACACGACAAAGAGGATCGTTCTCTGCCCACGTTTCCGCTACCATGCGACGACAAATCTCCTTAATCCGGCGTGATCAATGATCTACACGGAAGCCCCGAGGTAATGCAAGCATGCACTTTCTTCCTGTCTCTCGCATGCAGCTGCAAATTGCGTTGCACCCTTGCGCGGAACGACATCGAACGAGGCGATGATTATTCAACAACTCGGTCAGACGCGCTTTGTCTTCTCTCTTGTAGTGGATGCATCAGTAGTGATTCATCGATGAATTCTTGAAATTGAAATTTATTTCTCAGCGGGAGAAACCGATAAATCAAAGACTTTAACAAGTTTTGTTATTCAGCGCTAATGTGAAATATTACACCCATATTTTCTTTTCCTAATGGAAACGACAAGCAATTAAAAAATGCCACATTATGTTTTACAATTGTACCGTATAAAATATATTATGAAAGAGAAAATATAAAGAGAAAATATTTTTAAAAAGTAGATTAAAAATTATTAATATTGCTAAATTATTAGTTTTGCTTCACAAATTATTGTAAATAATAAAATTAAAATATAAGTTTAAAAAAGTTAAAAATAAATAGAAAAAGATATGTTTTATTTTATTTTATGTAAGGAATCGTTCATCTCTTCGGGATATTCGTATTACTTGCACGAGTCGAGAATGTAGCATAAATGATTACGAGTTTACGATGTGGAACGTCGAACTCACTCGCAGCAAGGTCCCATTATTTAAAGCTAGTCAGATATCATCTGCAGGGAGAGTCGTCTTCTGATCCGTGAAGGCGTACACAGTCATGGTGAGCCACAATACGTCGCGATGCGAGACCGAAATAATTTTATCGATCGGCCGATTTCTCGATTCGAGTCACCGATCTGTCTCAGACAGTTTGTCTTGCCGTTGGCGACAAACCTCGTAACAATGATAATTACAAATTGTCTGTTTTGATCGACGTAATGGATGGTTTATAAAATCCCCGACAACGCACGTAATGATCCTCGTGGCTGTTTGCGGCCGAAAATTTGCTCATTCATTCACCGCGAATTAAATAAAGCGGAACCGACCGCACTAAAAAGATAATCAATATGACGTGCATGTTCAGCTAATGCAATCGCTTAGTCACAATGACGATAATTATCTCTCGCCTGGATTTATTGTCGTTATTATCGCAAATGGCACTTTACCATCGTTATGATGATTAAATTGCTGCGACTAACAAATTTGGATAATTAGATAACAACGATAAATAACAACGCATTTTTCGAGGATCAATAATTATACTATTCTAATTGTAGATGCGCAATAATGATGAAGCTATAAATACAAATCAACGACCGCATCCAGGTCAAAATGTTATTTTTTAATGAGGCTATCACGATCTCGAGATGATCGAGTATTCTTTTTAACGCATCAAAAGATTAAGAGAAGCGAGCTTTAATTTCTTCATGGACGAATTTTTTCTTATCCTTCGAAACTTAAAGATGTATGTCACATCTCAAAGTATTATCAAGATAGTATATAAAAATTTCATAAATTATTCTATTATTACAACTGAAATATTAAATATTACAACTGAAAATCTGTGTAAAATTTAAGTACAATTTTCTCATTGATTTAAAAGTTACTTAATTTTTTGTTTGCCTTGATT
>Ga0157364_1004671_pt1 | contig 13737 bp, 12 predicted proteins | sample AttsexASBM2_FD_111476 | JGI IMG/M metagenome (GOLD analysis project Ga0157364, IMG submission 111476) | Fungus gardens microbial communities from leaf cutter ant in Ribeirão Preto, State of São Paulo, Brazil - Atta sexdens ASBM2 | ecosystem: Host-associated > Fungi > Mycelium > Unclassified ... | reverse complement strand
TGCTAACTACTGTGCACCCTATCCTAAATGACCATGAGTAATACATGAGGCCAACATGTGGTGTCCATGTTGTATCACGTCACTTTGTTCCAGAACCTTCTACTTCCTTCTCTCACGTCTCGTGATCAGTCTTGTGACTACGTCATCAATTTGTGACTGATGAACCCTAACCCGAGTTGTTCTAAAAATAGAAACTTAAAAGAAAAGAAAAGTAAAATAAAAATGAAAAGTGAAAATAAAATAAAGTCCACCGTCAACGATCTTGACACTCATGATGTACACATGGTGTACGCATGTACAACGGAGATGAAGAGATATGACATAGGACAATGGAGTAGGGTAGAGGGTATGACATCAGGGCACATATAGGAAGCATGGTGGCCTTATGGAAAACACATGTGGATGAGTAATAGAACATGAGGTAGAGGCATGGACTTTAGGGTTGGTAATATAATGTTGTAGCACAGACCAGGACAAGACAGTATATATAGTGGTAGATAGAATAGGAGCTCCTTATTGAGTTCTCTTGTGTTAACCCAATACAAGGTTCTTTCACTTGTCCAACTCTAAGGGCTTGTGTTTGTAATATATTACTCATCTGTCTCACATCTTCCTCAAGGCCAGCATGCTATATATATATGCTCTGACATCATCTTCCAGATTCTTTTACCACCTTCTGGGCTTATGACATCACATCATGTGACATGTCATGTGACTCCAATGTCACATGCCTCCTCCTCATTCAAAATAAATCAAAAAGAAAAACAAAACAAAAAGCAATATAAAATTCAAAAAAAATAGATAAAAGAAAAGAAAAATTGTTAATAACCAAAAGCATTCCATAATACAATAGATGATCAATAGCATATTCAGAGTGCTTTTACATGAAGGAGTATTGGCAAACTATATAGATGGCTTCATGATATTTACCAAGATTAAGAAAGAGCTTGAAGAAAGAATAGTACAATTTTTGAAGATGGTAGAAAAATATAATCTCTATTTTAAACAGTTAAAATGTAATTTTAATACTGAAGAAATACTCATCTTAGAAGTGATAATCAGATAAGAAGAAGTACAAATGAAAAATAATAAAGTTAAAGTAGTCAAGAAATTAAAGACTTCTATCAAGATAAAAGAAGTAGAAAGTGTTATGAACTTAAACCTTTAGAGTGAGGTGAAAGATCAAACTCTTGTATTGGAGTAAACACAAGAGAACTCAATAAGGAACTCTTTACAAAATAGTCTATCTTATATACTTCTACAGATAGTCTGTGCTAACTACTGTACACCCTACCCTAAATAACCATGTATAAAGCATGAGGCCATCATGTGGAGTCCATGTTGTATAATGTCATCTTGTTCCAGAATCTTCTACGACTTTCTCTCAAGTTCTGTGATCAATATTATGACCATACCATCAGATGTGACTGATGTGATTGATCACTTCTCACCCTAACCCTAGAGTTTTAAAAATAGAAAAATAAAAAATAAATTAAGACAAAAAATAAAAAATGAGAAAGAAAATAAGAAGACTAAGTCCACTTTCTGTCATCTTGACAGAAAGCTTCTTATATTACAACTCTTAAAGTTGATCAATGAATAAAACTTTGTATTAGATTTAATATAAGAGAACTCAATAGAGAACTCCATATAGGATTGTCTACCTTATATACTAAAAAGCCCTAGTCTGTGCTAATGATAAATACTCCTGCCCTAATATCCATGTCTTAACTATAAGTATGCCATGTGTTTTTTATAGAGTAAACATGCTATTAACATGCCTTATTCTCTTTAAGTCTAGGCCTATGACATTACTTCATGTGATATGTCATGTGACTGCAGTCACATACCTCTTCATCATCTGTAAGAAGCAAAAGTACAAGTAAAAGTAAAAAAAAGGAAGAAAAAGAGATAAAAATGAAAGAATATTAGAAAAATGTTGAGTTTAAGGTTTGCAGCTCTGACATCTTAGGATTTGTAAATTTCTACAGACACTTTATTAAGAATTTCTGTTATACAGCAAAACCTCTTAATAAACTAAAAGGAAAAAAAGAGTAGAAATAGAAAGGAGAATATCAAAAAGCATTCAAAGAGTTGAAGAAAAAGATCATAAGTTAACTGGTACTCACTCTTTCCAGAAGAGAAGAAAAATCTAGAGTGGAGACAGATGTATCAGGACATGTCATTATAAAAGTTCTATTGTTATAACTTAAGTTCTTAAGTAAAGATAAAAGACAACTTTGTATTGAGTAATACAAAAGAACTTAATAGAGTTTCTAGTACAAGATAGTCTACCTTATATACTCCAGATCATGGGTTGTGCATACACTACAACTAACCTACTCTAAAGTATTATATGTACTCTGTAAAGCTAACATACTAGTACTATGCTATATGATGTCATCTGTTCTAGAATTTTCTATATTCTTTTCTGTGTTATATGTTTATGTGACTGTGACTGTAATATATGACAATCCTGTAACAAGTATCATGTCTTCATTATACTTTGTGACTTGTAGTATGTGATATCACATCACATGTCTAAAATAAATAAAAGTAAAATAAAACCAAAAATAAAATAAATTAAAATGAGAAAAATAAAAATAAAAATAAATTAAACCAAGTCTATCATTCACAATTCTGAGATCTATCTCAAGAACAAGAAGGAAAATGAAAACTAATCATGTTTTTATCAAGAATAATGTAAGCAGCCAAAAGAAATTACAAGATATATAATAAAGAACTACTGGCTATAGTGAGAGCTCTGATATAATACCTATTAGATGCTATCAAAAAGTTCAAAGTTTGGACAGATTATAAAAATCTTAAGTACTTCAAGGAACCACACAAACTCAATTGATAACAAGCAAGATGGTATTTCAAGCTGCAGGATTATGATTTTATTTTACAACACATTCTAAAAAAGACAAACACAAGAGCTGATATTCTGTCAAGAAAAGATCAAGTAAATACAAAGAACAATAACAAGGACATCAAGATACTCAAAGACAAGCTATAGATAAGAAGAATAAATATCAAAGCAGAAATAGCAGTATTCAGAGAAAACTAGATAGTAAAAGAAACTATACTATGAGAAGAAATCTGAAAAAACAACACAAGAGAACAAGAAGTTGAGAAAGAATTAGAAAAAGAGAATGGTCAAGCATAGAAAGATAATAGAGTGGTATATATAGAAGGAAAAATCTATGTTCCAAATAACTAGAAGATTTGAGAGCAAATTTTATAAGAGAATCATAAACCAACAGATATATGATATCTAAAACAATAAAGAATGCTCAAATCAATCAAGAGGAACTATTGGTGGCCAAAAATATGAAACAACATCAAGAAATACATCTAAAGATTCTAAAAATGTCAGTAAAATAAAGTACAACATATAAAGAAAGTGAAAGAACTTCATCTATTAAAGATACTTTAAGGACCATGGCAGGAAATCAGTATTGATACTATTAGACTATTACCAAAATCAAAGGACAAGAATATAATAGTAGTCATAGTGGATTAATTCACAAAGATGATTAGACTTAGAATAATAACAACAATAGTATCATCAGAGAAAATAGCCAAGATCTATAGAGGCTATATATGAAAAATCTACAGAGTTCCAAAGAAGATTCTTAGCAACAAAGGACCCTAATTTGCCTTATAATTTATGAAAGACTTGAGCAAAGCACTGGGAGCAAAACAAACATTATTTATGGCATAGTATCCTCAAACTAATGGTCAAATAGAGAGAATCAATCAAGAATTTGAAGTGTTTTTGCAATATTATGTTAATTATTAGAAAGACAATTGGACAGAATGATTATTAGTAGCAGAATTCCAGTATAATGATGAGAACTACTCAGCTACAGGATATACTTCATTCAAACTTAACTTTGAATAACACCCATAGAAGAAAGATCTCACAATAAGAATAGAATTACCAAAACTAGAGACTTTACTTGAGAAACTACAGAAGAGTTAGGAAGTAGCAAAGATATCAATAGAAATAGCAAAATATACTATGAAGAAGCAGTTCAACAAGAAAAGACAAAACCTACAAGAACTGAAGCAAGAAGACAATGTATGCTTAGAAGCCAAAAATATCCAATTGAAAAAACCTTCAAAAAAGCTGGACTAGAAAAGATATGGATCTTTTGTGAAATCATAAAGGATATTGGCTGAAAAGTGGTTTAGCTAAAGTTCAGAAGGATAAACAATACACAATGTGTTCAATGAAGACCTGCTAACATTATGCAAGAAACTCCAATTTAAAGGACAGTATATAGAAATAGCACCACTACCAAACATTATCAATTAGAAAGAAAGATATAAAGTAAAAGAAGTACAGAATCATAGGAAATAAGAATAAGACATACAATTTTTAGTTCATTTAAAGGGTTATAGAAATGAACATGACAAATAGATAGCAGAAATAAGGTTGCAATATGCTAAAGAAACAATTTAAAACTATTAGACAAAGCTTTTGAGACAAAAGAGAGGAGTAAAACTCCAAATTGACATCTCAAAGCAATACAAGTAATCAAGAAACCCAGGAATGTCTTACCAATTTGCAACTGCTTCTACTTCTCCCAACCCCTACATTGCTTACACAGGCAACAACATAGATTTTATTATAACCTTAAATAGAGAAAAGAAAGATTGGATGAAGAAATATCATAAGATAATTCAAGGACTAGAAACCATAGCTAATATCCAACTCCAACTCTAGAACATTATCAAATTATCAAATATAGCTAATAACCAACTAGTAGATATTGAAACTACTTTACTACAAACAAGTAAAAATTATAAAGCACAAGTAGGCAGAGATATTTATAGCATATCTAAAGAATTAAGGAATGTTATACATGGAGAAATGGAATGATAAGCATATCATGTTCAAGTGTTATTAGTTAATGAATTAGATTATTGTAAAGGAAAAGATGGAGAAGTAGTAGATCAATATATCCAGACATTACAAAATGCATATCAAAATATATATATTAAGATATATTACAACCTATAATCATCAGCAAAGAAAAGTAGAAAGAAGGCATCATTCAAGATGAAGAAGTATTGTTGTATAAACCATATTATCAGAGTTTAAGATAGTAGACTCTAACTATTTTATTTTTATTTTTATTTTTATTTATTTTTTATTTTTTCTTTGTTTTGAGGACTTAGAGTTAGGGTTAACATGACAACACTATCACACTATTATCACATGACATGACTAGGTGTCACACACAGTCATATAGAAGAGTGTAGAAAGTTCTGAAAGAATGATATTATATAGCATGTTTAACATATATTAACCTTAAAACAAACATATGACTGTTTAGGGTAGGCTAGAAGTAGTTAGCATAGACCATGGAGCTTGAGTATATAAGGTAGACAATCCTGTATAGAGTTTTCTATTGAGTTTTCTTGTGTAAACCTTATACAAGGTTCCTTTTCTTGATCCACTCTAAGATCTTGAGATTATAACATATATGATATAGAAAAAGCATTGAAAACACTGCAATTGCCTATCAAAATCATACTATTCACTTCTCCAAGTTATTATAAAACTATCCAAGCCAATGGAGAAAAGAATAGGATATTAAAATCTATACAGAACTACTGCACAAACTATTCTTTATAGCTGTTAAATGCAGTTCACACCTTATTATCTAAGATCTAGAAAAGTATCTTGGAAGTCTAGAATTAAGTCATTTTGCATTATTCAAGAACCTTTGGCTTTAGCTTATATGCTGTGTCTTTACAAGTCATACTGGTTATATATTTCAGATTAAGGACTGAGGATTTAGAGGGTAGAAAACTACTAGAAGGTAGCAAGATGTGCCATTGCTAACATAGGAAGAGGGATGCTAGTTTTAGTTGATTTTCAGGATGACTACCATAGTGCAAACTACTGGATTATATACTAGTTAGTATATTTAGAGTAGCTATCTAGAATGTAACTGCTAAGCAAGTTACCTTGATTACTAGTAATTCTTGGATATCAAGAAAGAGATATCCATAGAGTTATCTTAGACTAGCAAGGATATTTGAGATAAAATAGATAGCTTTGATCTACACTAGAAGAGGTTTGGGAGTATAGATGAGAACAGATGAGGACAGAATACAAGATATGATAATAGCTAACTTTATATAAAAACAGTGTTATAAACTTCATTCAGCTTGTATTTTCACAACTAGTAGACCAATTTTCACAAACTAAGTTATGTTAGAAAGCCCCAAATAAGAGCTATTTTCATATATGTAAGATGTACAAAAGTGATAGCAAAAAACTGAAATATCAGGCCATATGTAACTATAAAAGCTTTGTTGGCTGATATCTCATGAATGGCTAAACAGATTCACATAATTGAACTTGTGTTGGAAAGTACTCATCAAACCATTTCTGATAATATATGGTATATCTCATAGCAGTAAGTAGTATCTATAGAGATACAAGCATATCAATGTAGTGATATAATTAGTTACCTTTCAAAATTAGCCTGACATCCACTATAATAGATAACAGCTTCCATTAGGTATAAGTTTTGATCATATAATATAAACATCTTGTATATGGACTATCACTCTTTTGTATATATACCTCTGTGTCTAAGGATTAAACTTTTGACTTAACAACATCATTTATCATTAATCATTATTAATTTTTATCATTGATATTTGTATTGATCTTTACCACCATTGTTATTATTATTGAACTTTTGAATTACTTCTAAATCTCTGAGAGTACACTCAAGATTACTCAAGGTTTAGATATTACAAACAATGTTATGATCTTAAATCCTTAGGGTTGGATAAAAGAATAAACTCTTGTATTAGAGTAAACACAAGAGAACTTGATAAAGAGCTCTTTACAAAATAGTCTACTTTATATACTCCTGCAAATGGTTCATGCTAGCTACTGTACACCCTACCCTAAATGACCATGTATAGAGTATGAGGCCAACATATGGTGTCCATGTTGTATGACATCATTTTGTTCTAGAACTTTCTACTCTCTTTTCTTTAGTTCTATGATCAATGTTGTGACTACACTATCAGATGTGACTGATGTGACCAATCACTTCTAAACCTAACCCCAGAGTTCTAAAAATAGAAAAATGAAAATAAATCAAAAATAAAATGAAAATGAGAAGTAAAATAAAAAAACACAAAGTCCACTTCTTGCAATCTTGACAAACAAGTAATTCATTTTGTGATAAATAACTAATTATAGAACTTACTAAGAAGATAGTAGTAACATATGTAGTTGGAGATTTAACCCTAATAGATTCATAAAAATATAAACATTAAAATAGAGATATTATTATAGTAACTATGATCTATATCTCATATTTTATAGATGTTCATCTTATGCTAGATATATGTTGGGGTTTGTTTCACTTGTAACTTATATTTAACTGTACCTTGCACTTTTCACATATTGTATTAGTCAGTGCTTTATATAGTAGTCACAACATCTACATATATTCCTTATTTCTTTCTCATTATTTCCTTAAGAATATCTAATCTATTTCTTATGGTCATTAGGTATAATATAGTTGTAGATACAGCCCTATATCCTTACACTTTACCAATTAATCATCTCCTTACTCCTTTCTTAAGTCTTTGTCTTAGTTATAACCTAAGCCAAGCTTAGAATTATAACAAATAGTATTTTCTCAGCCTTTTTCTCTATCTATCTTTACTTGAGGAGATGAGATCTTCTTTTGTTCCTCTATCTGCTCTTGATATATCACCATCCTACTTACATTGACCACTGGGTGAATTTTTATTGACACTAGTAATTCCAACTCTATCACATTCTCTAATATAATTTTCTTGATTTTATATAGCTCCACAAACTTCTTTGTCAACTTTTTTATCTACTATATCAAATTCTTTGTACTCAACAACACCTTATCTCCCACATTATACTCTACTGCCTTCTTATACTGCTTTCACTTTCTTATATATTTTCTTCATTTTCTTTACAAACTCCTTTGCTTTTATATACTTTGTTAAAGTGTAATACATTTGTATCATCACTTCTGGCACACTTGAACCTACCAATGCAAATTGGTATATATAGCCAAATATGATCAACAGATATACATGAGCAGAAAGTTTTTCCTTTAGTAAATTTTCCTTTTCTTCTTATATATAATGCATAACTCTTATATGCTGAAGTTTAACTTTTCATATTAGACTTCAGGCTTAACTGAGATGAGTTTATTATCTCTATTCTGTCTATTACTTACATATTGACTATTATAATCAATTAATATTATGCATCTTCTTTTTTCTTATCTCAAAGTCTATTCTAGGTTCTCTTCTATAGTTAATATCAAGACAACAGAAAGTGGACTTAGTCTTTTTTATTTTCTTTCTCATTTTATATTTTTTGTCTTGATTTATTTTATTTTTCCATTTTTAGAACTCTAGTGTTAGAGTTAGAAGTGATTGATCACATCAGTCACATCTAATAGTATGGTCACAACATTGATCACAAGACTTGAGAAAAAGTTATAAAAGGTTCTGGAACAAGATAACATTATACAACATGGACTCTACATGTTGGTCTCATGCTTTACACATGGTTATTTAGGGTAGAGTACACAGTAGTTAGCATGGACCATCTGTAGAAGTATATAAGGTAGACTATTTTGTAAAGAGTTTCTTATTGAGTTCTCTTGTGTCTTTTCTAATATAAGAGTTTGACCTTTTATCCCACTCCAAGGATTAAGATTATAACAGTTAACTTTGAATAGTGACAACTTTGTTGTTAAAGGCAAACTCTGCAGTTACTAACTATTTTGACTAGTTTCCTTGTCTATGATCAGTATACATCCTTAAGTACTGTTCCAACTCTTGATTTGTCCTCTCCATCTATCTGTCTATTTATAGATAAAAGCTGCTAATGGCTTTGTTTTTATTTCCAACATCTCATTCAACTCCTGCATTAATTCTGCTGCAAACTATGGCCTTCTATTTAAAATCACACTTTTTGGTAACCTATACAACTTCTACACATTATCCCTAAACAACTTTGCCAATCCTTTTGCTATTATTTCTGTTGTTGCTATAAAATGTGATATTTTCAAAAATCTATCACATATTACCAAGATTGAATCATAATCTCTTGATACCAGTAACTTCATAATAAAGTCTACTAATATATATTACTATAGTCTTTCTGGAACTACATTTGGTCTCAGTTTTCCTGCTAGCATCTCTGCTCTATTATTTATTCTTTAACACTGATCACATCCCTCCACATATTGCTTCACTTCTTTTGTAACTTCTGACTACCAATAATTCCTAGTAACCAGTTCTACTATCTTCTACTGTTCTTTATGTTCTACTATTGGCATATAATAATGTAGCCAAATAATCTCTAATCTTAACCTCCTATTCTTTAGAACATACACCTTTCTCTCCTTTAGTACCAACTTATCTTCAATCTGCCATTCATTATTATTTAGTACTTTAACTCCAGCCTTTTTCATCTTTTTCACTACCTTCACTACCTTATCATCCTTTGCTTCTGATTTTTTAATTTTCTCTATAATTTCTCACTTAGCTTCCTCAATCAACAACTGTTCTTCATTTATCACTTTAATCTCTAACTACTCCTTCTTCAACATTACTTGATTTTTTCATTATTCCTTTCTACTTCTTTTGCTCAATCTGCTTTCCTACTCAAACTATTTGCTTATCCCATACTCTTTTTTTTATTGTTATCAACAATTTATTATGTGAGGTACAAGGACAGACCATGGTAGCTACTTTTGTAACTATATACATTCAAACAGAAACAACATGTAAATGAAAAAGAAAATAAAACTATTTACAGCTAACAAGATTGCTATACTATATGTACTCTACTTTTGAAAGAGTTCCTGTTGTTTTCTACCATGCTAATCTCTGTTGAAACAGTTTGCCAAAATGGACAGGTGTAACTATCTGCTTGATGGTCTCCTTTATAGTTAGCACATTTGAAGACATGAAGACATGGCTCACCTCCTTTGGTGGCTACTCTAGTAAAGTTCTTGTTCTCTTTGCAACATCATGTATTCTCTCTATGATATTTGGTAGTGTATACTCCATTGTACTTTGCACATCTGGATACATGAGAGCAACAACTAAGTGTTGAGTACCCCCATTTCCAATAGTTCTTATACTGTGGAATAACTGGGTTCATATTAGTGCTATGGACTATGACAATATATTGTCCAACATTGAAGTATCAGTTTATAATGTTCTTTGCTGCCAACACACTTTGTAAGTTCCAGATATTAATCCAAACTACCACTATATTGGATTTGGCTGAGGCTTTCATAACATGAGGCTTTGATGCCAAAGCAATGTTGTTGAAAATATGTGTCTCTTTAATAATGTCTTCAATAATGTCAGGAGTAATGGAACCCTTCTCCATAAAAGGAAGTCTAATAATCTTCAAGTACAATTTGGACTTATGTAATTGAGGGCTTTCAATAGCCTCTGAGTTTATGTTATTCATATTCTTTATATTTTTTGATAATCTTCAGATCAGAAGTATTTGCCAGTTTGTCAGTAATAATAATATAAATAAAGTCTACAGTAATATCTGATTTAATCTCTTTCAGACTCTTATTTATATTAGCAATTTGCTGATTGGCTGAGTTAATAATCAACTCAGCATTTGATCTTGCCATAGGAATAATAATTTGCTTCCTAGATGGCCCTTTAGTCATTATGTTGATTTTGGGTTTCTTCTACCCTTTGCCACTATTCTTAACTTTGATAATTCTTGTAACTTTATTTGCTGATAAAGCAGGAAACCCTTCTTAAATATGCAGAATATCTTCAACATTTGGTAATATGTTAGCTTTTGAAATCTATACATAAGACTTCTTGACATTGGAAAGCTTTGGCACTTTTTTGCTGATGGAATTAACATTAATGTCAGAGAGAGAGATTACAGTTTGCTATATATGAGATAATAGAACCATTTTTGACAATGGAGCAGAAACTAATGGCAACAAATTTGTCACTGGAGGAGTTGATTCAGGGATTTCCTCTGAGACAGTGGGCTTCAATTTTGGAGTAAATTGAATAATCATTTTTTATTAAATAAAAAAGATTACTTATTATTAATAGGAAAGCGCTCCTATCTCAGCTCATAGACTGAGTTAATTAACTGCCATATCAATGCAATAACAGGTTTGTAATCCAAAGGCACAGATTCTTTAAAGCTTGACTTGATGGAACATTGTTTGATAAATGTTCCAATTCTTTGAAGTAAAAGTATTATATTTTTGGAGTCTTTGCCTAGAGATTCATTGACCCCAAATATAAAAGTGGGAGAGAAAGAACTATTCTACAGATTTAGATCTGCAAGTTAATTGTCACTATATGGAATTGCTATTAATTCAATGTTAAGTATTATAGTAGAAGTGTTCATATCTTGACTATAAGACATGAACACATTGCTTCCTTCTATTTGAACATGAGATAATGGCACATTGACTACTAGAGTATTTGTGGGAGTATTGACAGCCATATCAATATCAGTTTTATCTCTCCAATTAATAGAAAAGGTTGGTAGTGGTAGGTACGGTGTAGATATAAATGTTTCTTTAAGTTTGACTACTTGGATTTCATGTTTACTTACTCTAAGTATTGACTAGAAGTAAGAGAAGAAATTTATTTGCTTTTAATTTCTATAAGCATTAACCATACTAGATAGTAGTAGGAAAAAAGAAGCAACTAATCCTATACTCTTGTTAGCTATATGCTTTAAGGCAAAATCAAATCTTGACAAATATAAAGCCTATCTAGCCTGTCTTTAATTTAACTTCTAAGATTTTATAAAATACTCCAATTTCTTATGACCAGTTCAAATTTTGAACTGACTCTTGGTGTTTTCTAAGAAATGTTTCCATACTTCTAAATACCTAATAATTACTAACATCTTTTTATCATTAATTTCATAATTTCTTTTGACTTCATTCAACAAGTTTGAAATATAAGCTACTAACATTCACTTCTTATCCTTATACTTCACTAACAATACTCTTTCTATAGTAAAATCTGACATATTAGCCTTTACTCTCATCTCTTTATCCAAGTCTAGTATTACTAAGACTAGCTTTGTCATAAATCTCTTCTTTAACTTCTTAAATGCTCTCTGTTGCCTCTCTTTTCAGTTCTATTTTACATTCTTTCCTGTTATCTCATAAAAAGATTTTACTACTCTTGCAAAATCTTTGACAAACTATCTATAATAGTTTGTCAACCTCAAAAACTTCTGTATATCCTTCACACTCCTTAGTACTAGCCAATCTACTACTTATTGCACTTTCTTCTTCTTCATTTTCATCCCATTATCATGGTATACTTGGACTCTGACATTTTATTTTGATTCTCTTTTCTTTTTATCTAATTTTTAATTTGATTTTCCTTTTCTTTCTATTTCTTAGACAATGAAGAAGCATATGCCTTGGACTCTCACTATCACTTCTTACACCATCTTGTATGGTAGCATCCAACAGAGAATTAGTGAATACACTTCCTTTTTTTGAGTCTAGTTTACTATCTAATCTACCAATTTATAGTGATATGAATATAAACATAGAAATCAATACTCTGAGAGATTGGTCTAATGTTCCCAGTACTAATAGCATCAGAGAGTTGTTAGCACACTCAAGTGCTCTATTCATTTTATATATAGAAAGAATAAAAATTCTTAACAACTACTCTTTTGGGGCTAAATGTTATGGAATGCTTTGGACCTAACATTTTATTTTTCTTTTATTTTTCTTTTGATTTTATACTTCTTCTTTTTCTTTTTCTTTTTCTTTTTCTTTTAGGATGATGAAGAAGGCATGTGACTTTCTTGTCACATGACAGGTCACATGATGTGATGTCATAGGCCTAGAACTTGATGGAAGAGTCTGAAAGATGACGTCAGGGCACCTGGAGTACACATGGTAGCCTTGAGTAGGACATGAGGCAGAAATGAGAACAAAGCATGGACATAAGGGCAGGGTTATTCATTAGTAGCATGGACCATGAACCCTTTGTATAAATAGGACTCTAATTAAGAAGAGGCTCCTTGTCAAGTTCTCTTGTAAAATCCCCACTAGATATCTACCTTAAGAGATTTGCTCATTGTGTAATCGTTGGACTTTGTGTCTAGTGGTTGCCACAACACTAAACAGGTTGAAGACAACATTTCTTAAGGATATTTATTGTCCTATATTTTCTTAAAGGTAGGAGATATTAATAATACTAACAAGGCTACAACTACTAAGAATATGGCAAAATCTTATAGAATACATATTAATAACTTAGACACAAGCATGAGTTAACCTCAAGAACTTGAAATATCTTCAATTCCTTATTTAATCAACCAACTGGCTAATCCAAATCTATGAAATGATTTTGCACATTATTGTGGCAACTACTAGTCACAAAGACCAATAGTGTTATTATCACAAAATGAACTATACAAGATGTTTATATCATATGATCAAAACTTGTACCTAATGGAGGCTGTTATTTATTATAGCAAATATCAGGCTAATTTTAAAAAATGATTAATTATGTTACTATATTGATATGCTTGTATCTCTATTAATACTTATTGCTATAAGATATACTATATATCATCAGAAACAGTTTGATGAGAACTTTCCAACACAAGTTTGATTGTGTGAATCCATCTAGTCATTCATGAGATATTAG
>Ga0157364_1004670_pt1 | contig 13739 bp, 7 predicted proteins | sample AttsexASBM2_FD_111476 | JGI IMG/M metagenome (GOLD analysis project Ga0157364, IMG submission 111476) | Fungus gardens microbial communities from leaf cutter ant in Ribeirão Preto, State of São Paulo, Brazil - Atta sexdens ASBM2 | ecosystem: Host-associated > Fungi > Mycelium > Unclassified ... | reverse complement strand
TATAAATTTTTATGAACAAATTGAATTATTTAAAATGCAAAATACTGTCAATTTTAATTAGAAAATATAACATATTTGAATTACAAAATATAACATATTTTCAACTTTTTGATTTGAAATATTAATTATTTAAAATCGAAAGACTGAAAATAATTTGTTCTTCAAAGACTAATTAATATAGAGTAACTTCGGGAAATACATATGCTGAAAGAAGTCAGAAAAAAATAAAAAGAGCGGTAATTTTCCGGTACTACTCTATTACATGCCTTTATGTTATATTATTGTGTTACGGTATTGTGTTACGATTTCAGTTTCTATTACTGTCAATATTATTAATGAAATTATTTGAGTTGAATCGATTTGCTAGCCCCAGTCTTTTCTATTTTTCACATAAGTATATGGGCTGAAAAGTCCTGGGATTTTTAATGAAAACAAGCGTTTTTTGGGCAAAGTTATATTTATTCCTCAACATAGTTGCCTTCGGGCGATGCACTTAGTATAGCGATTTTCCAACATTTCGATGCCCTTTCTATAGTACGAAACGTCCAAGCCTTCGAAATATGCCTCGGTTTCCGCGATGACTTCCTCATTCGATGTGAATCTCTTTCCCTGGAGCCACCGTTTGAGGTTTGGGAACAGATAATAGTCGCTGGGGGCCAAGTCTGGAGAATACGGTGGATGAGCAATCAATTCGAATCGTAATTGATCCAATTTGGCCATCGCTTTCAAGGACGTGTGTGACGGTGCATTATCGTGATGATACAGAACGAAGGCGAAAGTAGCGCCACTTAAACGACTATAGCTTGTAAACGAATGAACGAAATGTCATGAAACTTCATACATAAACTAGTGACAGATGAATCTCTCAAAATGAATCATGTTCATTTTCTAGTGGCGCCATTTATTGAAAATCCCGGGACTTTTCAGCCCATGTAGTATATTATCATTTTTATAATATAATTGTGCATTATTTTACTGTTTATAAAGTTTAAACTCATTTATTAGATAATTAGATTATTGATCTCCATCTAATTTCACCTTGCCAAAATATATTTTTGAAACTAATCAAAATCATGATAAGTTTTTCTTAAAATACGTTCAATTACTTTTGAAATCCTGGAAAAATCTCTCTAACAGTTTTCTCCTTGAAACTGCAAATTTTCTGCTGCAGAAAACTCATTCTTTTCACAAATTACAATGTTTGTCTTTCTCTTTTGTCCTGAATATTTCGAATATTTTCAATTTCTCGATTTTCATATTCATTTATTCTTCTTTCTAAATATTTGGCATATCGATTGAAAAAAAAATTGTTCAAATTCTGTGCATTATACACAAAGACATATGCGATTGAAAACGTTGAGATAACACATAATCCATGTGCTCCAAAATCTTGAATGTAGTGCGTTAGTTGAGGATTAAGTTTATCTTTAGATACTCATTAACTAAAATAATTTGTAGAGCATCTGAAAATAAATTTAAGAAAGCCTTAAATAAGACCTAATTAAAATAATGGATACTTAAGTATCAAATATGGATTTTTAAACATCGGATCAATATAGTTTTATATTAACATTTATATATATAGCATATTGATCAGCCATTCCTAATAGCCTCAATTTCTTCATTTTGAATTGTTTAACATAAAAAACTATGCCAATAAGTAATTAATGAAGTTTTATTGTTTATCAGGAAACGTAAGATATATTTGGACATCGGGCCGTAAATGCAACTTCAACGGTTGCGATCGACCTGATCTTCAGCCCCAGAATATTAATGGGTGGTTCTGGTCTGGATCTGGAGCTAAGATTGGTCCCACGACACAACGTAATTCCGGAGATTGGAGCAACACAGGAGGATATGGTCAACCGCAACCAGATAACCGTGAAGCTGCACAGGTAGAGTTTATTTTTGTCAAGAAAAAACTTTACTTCGAAATATTTAGATAATAATGACTTTAATACAATGAGCGTGTAAACTCTCACACGTGTTTAGCAATTATGTTAAATGTAATTTTTAATTTTTTAATTTTTAATACGATTTAATTTTTAAATTTTAAAAAAGATTTTAAATAAATTCGAAAATATAAAGAAAGTCTCGTTGTAACTTCACTGAGCATGGTATCCGATTGCAACGTGTTTTCTATCGGCCAATGTACCCCGTGAAACTCTGATTTATATTCTCGTAAGGATTTACATTCTCGTTAGAGTGAAAGTGCTTTCGGCGTCTCCAGATTTATTGGCGCTGTCATATATGTGATGACCTTTAATAATTTTTAGCGTCTCGTTCTCGTGACTTCCCAATCATCAATTAGATATAAAAGTTACTTAAAATCATGTAATTTGTAAAGATCTTTCAAAATTTTATAAAAACATCTTGAGAAAAATTGAGATGATATATGCTTAGAATTTTAGAATTTTACACAGTTTCTTAAAAATTTTTATTTTTTAATGTTACATAAAGAAAAATATACATTTTAAAGTAAAAATTTTACTTAAATATTTATATATATTTCATTTATACAAAGAATTATTCGTAATCATATAGGAAATTATATTTTTGTTTCAAAATTGTGTAAATCATTATTAGTTTGTTAACAATCAAACAAAGTATTTTTTATGTAATGATGTCTTTTAATTAATATTCTGTGTAGCATATATTGCACCAATGTTTGCAATATTGCTGAAATGATGCAATATTATTGAAATAATTTGTGGAATGCATCAAGTTCCAAAAAACACACGGAAAAAACGATTTTATTGAAGCATCTATTTTAGCAATACAAATACAGATCTGAAAATAATTACGTAGTAAGAGCAATACAAAAAGTTTTGACATTTTAATACAAGTTTGAACGTTCTACATAATTATTTTTTTTGATGATCTAAAATTTCCCAGCAAGAACCAGCCAGTATGTAACATAGTGAATTATTTCATCCTTTAACGTAATCAAACAACAAAGATGTAATGAATTGATAGAAACCTCTTCTCTCCGAAAAAAATTCCATGATACGTTCATGCAAATTTATATCTAGTTAAATTTTGAGGTACTTTAGTAAAATTGATTTTTCCAAAAATTTTGAAACAAAGGCTTAATACTGTAGAAACACATTATTTCAACTTCAGTGTCTTCTTTTCGAAGAAACTTTAAATTTCAGGTCTTATTTAATTTTGTTTATTTGTAGGGTAACGACGAATCCTGCCTGTCCATCTTGAACAATTTCTACAATGATGGCATTAAGTGGCACGATGTGGCCTGCCATCATGTAAAGCCCTTCGTGTGCGAGGACAGCGATGAGCTTCTCAACTTTGTCGCATCTCGAAATCCAGGAATCCGTCTATAAAAGGATCCAATGAACGGACTCGGGCGAGCGGACCACATCGTACATCAAAAGTACGATAATTTTGAACACGGCGATATTTCACGCGTATCGCGTATTTTCCCTCTTCGTCGTACGTTTATTATTTATAATTTACACTAACCGATACTATCTCTCTTTAACGGGCCGCGATTGTAGTGCTACGCAATTCACGTAAAAAAATTGATTGGTAGCTCGAAGTAGGCGGTAAATGCATTTTTAATGTTATATATGCGTAAATATTTTGTAATTTCCTTTTGCATCTCTTTCGTACGTGAATAAATGCATTTTCTCATTTGTATATTTAAGATTTTGTTATTTCTTTTACTTATTCCTATGTTCCTTTTTTTCGTTTTGATATCTGATATTCGAATTAGAGGATTTTTAGTGTATAATTCAAACTTACCTTTTTAAAAAAAGGTAAAAAAGGCGCTAAGAATATACATGCTTCTCGAATTAAATTAAATTAAGTGTCCAACCCATTTAATAGTAGTTTTAATTCTTCTTTAAAGATATTCTTATTGAAGATCTTCTTATTCTAATCCAAACAACCCAGCAAACGAGAATGGATCGAAATGATTTGAAATAGATTCAGATTTTCAGAAATATTGATTTATGAATGTTAAAATGAATACTTTTTAATTCTGAATGCATTTTTATTCATTTACAGTTGCATAGTGCATGTCTCTATGCTTTTCAAAAAATAATATTAGCTCTTTCTGAGTACACAAACACAATTATAAACTATTCAATTCGAAATTTTGAATAGGAAATGCAGTTTTTCGAATCGAATTGCATTCAATTGAATTCAATTGAATCCAATTAAATCCAAAAAAAAATATTCACTATTTAAAATACTCGTTTGCTGGGAGCTTTTTCTTCGGAAATAAGCTGCGCCCTAAGCATTTTCTCCTTCTTCATATAAAAAGCATTATTCGATTAGAAGTACTGATGCATATTAAAGTCATAATACATTGATTTAATTTGAGTATAAAAATAAAAATATTTCGAATTATGAAATACATATTTTACCAACAGTACAATAAAATTTATAAAATGTATTAAGTATTTCACGATTTAATCGATTCTATCTTCTTATTTATAAACATATTTACATTTTGTATATGTATGGCGATTTTAATGCGCATCAGTGCACACTGAATACGTCCAATCGAATTCGTTATTATTAATTTTATTATTAGTTTTATCTTTGTCCATTTATTGCAAATTGCTTAATCACGATTTTAGTTAATCAATAATGTTTTTATAATTTTAACTTTATTCATAATACGATATTAGAAGGTTTGCATATACTATATTATGACATGCCTTCAATATGTTACTAAAATCTCTTCCTTTGGAAAGGGAGTCTTGAGATCCATTTATAAAACAGGTCTTGAAGAATCGAGGAATCCTTCATAGAAGCTTTCTCCATCTCTAAAATAAGAAAGAATTATGAATACGGTTGTTAGATTTTCCTTCCTTCTGAGCAGGACTCCTCTTCAGTTTCCTCGGAAAGAAACTAAATTATTTTTGTGCGAGACTCTAGATGTGATACATTGTATATTGTTTCGACTTTCGTACGATCTTGACGTCGAAATATGTTTTTGTGTATTTCCGCGTACGAATGTTGAGAATAAGTATGAAAAACTAATGACTTATCGTTACCTTGTTCCGCACCGCTGTTTCTATACTGACGACCAATAGCGTATCAGTAATCGATGTGGATCCGCGAGTTCCGCAACTCGCGTGCGTAATTACACAGTTTGAGCGCGGAAAGCTATGAGTGCGGACACGAGGCAATCCTATTGTACCGTCGAGAACCGGCAAAATAAATAAATTGTCTGTGTTACTGTGTCGGGAGATCGGAGGCTCTTGAGCCGGTAACAGCTATTGAAAATAATTATCGATGCGACAGATCTAGATTAAAAACTATCGAAAAGACCGATGTGACGAACTAAATTTGGTGGTCTTATTGATTATGAAGGCTACACTTCCTTTTTAAGAAAACTCATAATTTCCCTTGAGAAAATGAAGCTAATAAGATTCCTTATTTGGTCAAGGAAAGTTTAGTGAAATGAGGAACAAGGAATCCTCATTTTTCAAGCAAAAACTATGAATACGGGTATTAATGTTGGAATCCAGAATGTTCGTACTCCTTCGTTTCCTTGAGATATGAACGATATCAGAATTAATAATCATCGGAAGCGGTTGGTTAGAAACTTCTAGATAGCGTCACAGGCATTGATTGATTTGAAAGACATAGCCGTTTCTTGGAGATTCAAATTGTTAACAATAATGTTTCTATTATAATATTGATCATATCGAAAGTAGAATGAGGAGAGGAGGAAATGCTGGGAGTACTAGAGGAAAGAAAAAAACGAGGGAACATAATCGAACTTTATCGATCCCTCTCCGCATGGAGGTAATTCCCGGACAAAAAAATCGTATTACCGTAATACGCATAAAACTAAAATTCACACGTATTATATATAAAACTGTAAGAAAGCAACCACTTAAGATTGTAAAAGTGCGCAACAAACGAAAGCGGGGAGAAATAACTCTTCGCTTAAAACACGCACGCCACGAAATACGTCCACTCGCTATTATGATATCGCCGAATTCCATTCTTTTCGAATGTCTTTTTCGTGTAAGTGAGACTCATTTTAATTAATAAAAGTTAAAATACCACAAATTCTAATCGTTACTTTTCCAAAATTATAAATTGATTATCATCTGAATAATTTTCCTTGTTAGATTTAAATTAGTTATTCAACGGTTTTAATATGCACTAGTGCAATCGAATTCGCTATAAATTACTTTCATCAACCAGTACTTTATTGTATTTATTAAAGAAACTATTAAAAATTTTACTATTCTATGTATTTTGTTTTATTAGATGTACAAATTAATTCTCGGCCTTTTTTTGCCCAACTTTGACATTTATTTATAAAAATATGAATATAAACTCAATCTTCAAAATAATCTCCCTCGCTGTTTATACATTTTTTTCCTTAAGCAATTGTCGGATTCCAGATCGGAAAAATGATAGTGGCTTTGAATTAATGAATTTATGGAGGCTTTTTTCGATCTTTTCAACTGACTTGAATCGAGAATCAATTAGGTGATGTTATAGGGCTCGAAATAGATGATAATCCGAAGAGGCTATGGAGAATACGTCGCATGAGGGAGAATAAGCCTAAATCGGAGATAGTTTCCTGATGTTTTTTGCTGTATGAGACCGAGCATTATCCTGCAGCAGTATCACCTTTCTTCTTCCACTGCCAGTAAATGGCCTTTTTTTCTTCAAGAGCGTCATTTATACAAATTAATTGCTGTTAATAAAGTTCAGCAGTCACGGTCTGATCTTCTTCGAAGCAACTCATAGAGGATCACGCCCTTCTGATTCCATCAAAAGCATAACAATACTTACATGTGGATGTTCGGTTTTGCGATGCTTGTTGACGGCTTACCTGGATGGACCCATGATTTTCTCCTCTTAGGATTATCATATAATATCCACTTTTCATTACAAGTAACAATTTTGTGCAAAAAGTCCTTTTTCTTGAACTTAGAAACCAAGGAGAAAGCAGTATCATGGCGTCTGTCTTTTTGTTTTTAGGAGTGAGCTTATGAGGGACCCAACGACATGCGAATCCTTTCCAGCTGTTTTAGGCGATAGGAAACGTCTTATTGTGTTATTCCAAGCGCAAGTTCCGATTGGATTTGGCAAGAATTCTCGTCCAAAATGTTCTCCAATTCCTCGTCTTCTACTTTTTTTGGTTGACCAGGGCGTTCGCGATCGAGGTCGAAATTTCCCTCTCAAACTGTTAGAACCATTTTTTACACGTGCTGTACGATACAGTATTCTCGCCCAAAGCCGAAGAAATCATTTCTTTCGTCTCAATAATTTTTTTTAAGTTGAAACGCGAAGACAGTGCCTTAAATGTTGCTTTTCGAATGACGTTGTGTTTACTGCTGATATTTCAGGCTATGTTCACAAGAAGATTAAGTATTGTATCTCATTTTAAAATTAAAAGATAGCGCTTCAAAATAAAGGGAGCGGAGAAAGTTCAACTTAAATGATTCTGAAGAGTCGCTGAAAGGTAGGAGCCGAGAATTAATTTGTACATCTAATATTTATGTTGTAAATGAGGCGATTATAACTTTGGCTCGTCAAAATAAACGTGATTTTCGAAAGTGAGAAACACGAGAAAAATAATAAAAAAATTCTCCATCTTTCCACTTGTAAGCTGAAGCAACTTTATTTCCTCCTCCCTTATGGGGCGAAGCACTTTTCCACGCGATCAAACAAGATTCATCCCACTTTCCTCCCTGCCTAGGAGCGCACGACTTTCCACGCGAAGCAAGATCCATCTTACCTCTCCTTGCCTTGGGGCAAAGCTACATGAGAAAAGCGGGATCTACCCATAGACTTATAAAATAGACGGAGCGTTTATACAAGAGAAACTGAAGACAACATTGAATGACAACTCTACTTCAGACATAGTTGTTTTTCTCTTTTACAATGAGCGATGGAGGGGCCAATCAGCTTGATCGTAAGGCCACAACTCTCGAACGTCTATTTTCGTCTCGTCTACTTCCTAGCTTGTCGCGGCAACCAATCAATTCACTATTAGAAAAGAAGATAACTACTTCGTGATTATTTCTTTTTCTTTCTACCAAGTCTTCAGCTTCTCTCGTATGAATGTTCCGTCTTATAAGTCTATGGATCTATCTTAGAAACCCTAAAAATAAGAGTCCGGCCAATGACGTCTCCATTCTCATTGGTTAGTAAAAGACGGCGCAACCAATCGTTGCTGTTGAAAAGAGGATATTAAAAAGAGGCCGATTGTTATCCATAAAGATGTAAATAAAAGGAAAAGCGTTTTTTTATAGATTTTGATTTCCTGAATATAATAATGTTAATAAAAAGGGGTCGGGATCGATAGGGAACATCTTAAAAATTCAGCGTGAACATAATATATTTGAACAAATTTCAATATTCTTATTTACTTTTCAAGATGTTCCCCATTTTTTAATAATTTTATCATATTCAGGAAGCCAAAATCTATAAAAATCGCTATTTCTTTTATTACACTTTTATTACACTTTTGGGTAAAAATCGACCTTTTTTAAATATCCTCCTTTCTTTTCAAGGATAGCATAATTTGGTACATGGTGAAACGAAAAATAAAAAAAAACATTATTAATTAATAATTAAATTATTTTATTACAACGTATAAAATACATAGAGTGTAAGAACATAAAGCAGTTATTTTGACTATAAAATATATCCGCAGTTATCATAGAATAGAATTATTAGAAATTTATTATTTTGCTACTAAAAATTTTTCGTCGCAAACGTTTTTTCGGACAATTATCAAATCAAATAATAAAAAATGTTACACCTTCTTCTATATACTATAAATTTTTGAGTTTACTAAAAAAATCGCCTTTCAAAAATGTGTATTCAAAATTCCATGGTCCACATTGTAACCACTTTGTACGTCGATTAAGCTGGCACAACTATTTCTGCACAATGGACCGCAATTTATATCATATTTTTTTGCTAATTGTTTGCTCCATTCGATTTTTTGCTCCAATCAATTCACTAAATCTAATGGCTGTGTCAGCTTAATCGATTAAGCTTAAAACTAAAGTTAGCCTATGCGCATCAATTTTCTTTTCTATCTCCAAAGAATTTGCTCTTATATTTTTGATACTAAAATAATTGTTAGACAATATATCGACAAAAAAAAATTCAATTCTTTTACTAACTGTAAAATTTGAAAATTCAGTTTATATCAGGCGCTCACGCGTCTTGCTCTAAGCTTCCATTTCAGCTACATAGAATTATTTGCTCCTATCTTGGTATCAAAATAATCGTTAAATAACGTATTATGAATGAATGAATGTTTTTACAGATTTCCTCGACGTTACAATCATATTTACAACATATACAAAATATATCTGTAACCGCAAAATATCACTTCTATCTACTATCATCTTATCACTAGCATCTTAAATGTACTTAATCCTACTTAACTTAATTTACACCCATTAAGCATATATATCTGTTCGGATTTCCGCTTCCGTCGCCTTCAGTTCACAAACAATATAATCTCTCTTTTACCACTTTGCCTTTGCAACCCCCCCCCTCTCTTTCTCCCTCCTCCCTCCTCATCTTTCTCTCCCTAACTCTCTCTTCCTTTCTTTCTCTCCCTTCCTCTCCCTTTTTCCCTTTCGCTCTCTTGAAACCCCTCATCAACCTCTCTTTCATTTTACCTCTCCATACTCATATCTTTATCCCATAACTTAATACTGTTTACACCAGCACATCAAACAGACAAATCTTCTTGCCAATTTCCGGCAAAACTCCGTTTTCCTATTCCCATATCTTGATATGGTCACTCCTCTCCTAACTCTATCCTTAATATGAGCATCCTGAGGCCCATTGTTATGAAATATTTAACTGAGACATTTATATTACGTGAACATCTTAATAACTTCTACCTCTATCTTACTTTTTGTCTTCCCTCTTCCCTTCAGAAACCTCTTGATCTTCGATTCTTCTCAGTTCAATGTTCAACCTCTTCATCTCCAAATAACTCATAAGCCTATTTATCATTAGTCTTATCTCATTCTCCTCTTCCACTACCATCATCACATTATCCGTGTTTGATAAGGAGTGAACTTTATCTCCTTTTACTCTTACACCTCCCTATTTCCCCTTTTCAAAATCTCCATCAAATCCAGCACTAACATACTAAACAGTCCCTTAGCGGGCAAACTGTCTCACTCCTCTCCATGTCCGGAATAACTTTCCCATATACTTTCCTAGCTTCACCTTTCTCCTCGTCTCACCGAAAATGTCCTCCACCATTGTAACTAAATCTTTCCTTACTCCCTTTTCCATTATAACCCAAAATAGTATCTCTATTTACGGAATTGAACACTCACGAAGAATATACCCATCTTTTCACCATTTCTCCCTAACACCATTTCAGACTACAACCACTATCAAAAAACACTGTCAAAAATCAATGATGCTACAAAAACGGCATCAAATAGTCATCCAAGAAACTCTGATCATCGCCATTACACATGGTACCGAAAAGAGATGACCATATGGCGATTATAGGAAATTCAATGCGAAAACAGTAGCAGACAAATACCGCTTCCGCATCTCGAAGATGCGCAGACCTTACAAGGGAGAAGGATATTCTCAACGATAGATCTGGTACGCGCATATAATCAGATACCAATAAACCCGGAGGATACCTAATAATCATTACAACGCTGCTATTAGTTGAATGCTGCGTCGATTTAAAACGCTGATTAAAGATTTCATGGGACCCACAAGAAGATTCGAGCATATCTACGTAAACGAAATGGTCGTAGGACCATTATCCAGCTCGAATGGATACGAGTACTGCATTAAGATATATGGTATACATGGATAGATATACATGATGGCCGGAGGCAATTATAATCGAAAATAAAATCTACATTAACAGTAGCGAAGTAAGTCTTCAACAACTGGATAGTAAAATTCGGATCTCCTCAGAGAATAACAATTGACCAAGGACGTTCAGCAGTTATTGCCCAGTTCGTCAAGTGTGAGTACATCAGACTTGACAAGACACAGCTCTTACACAGCTCTTACAAGCATAGACTTATATTTGTGTGGAAATTGGTTTTATGTTGATTTTTTACACTAAAGTTAAACTTTATGAATGGATAATATTTTATCCGACCATTTCAGAATTCTTATGATACCAGACATTCTAATTGGCATTATGAAGCAATCTTAATATTAATATAACAGTGATTTATAATCACACTAATATAGCGATATTAATAAATATCACTAATTTATTTTTTATAATCGAAATAGACGTCTCATCTATAATTCTTTTCTTCATTTCTCATTTTTGTATGTCGAAAAATGTAAGAATTAAACATATTTTTCCTGTGACATTCTTCAAATACATCGGTATATCATCCGCAAGAAAACGGGATTGTAAAACGGTTTCATAGACAAATGAAGCCATGAAGAACCATGAAACAGAGACTGAGGTACTGCCAGTAATCCTTCTAGGGATATGCGCCGACTGGAGAGAGGACCTAAACCCGACATCAGCAGAATTAGTCTTGGCAGAACCAATAAGATTATCAAAACAGTTCCCCTGCAAATAGGGGAGGACAATTACGAATACCTCAGAATCTTAAAAAAAAACAATGGAGCAACTAAGACCATAGCTACGGAGGTATGGACAAAACCACCTTCGCGCTTAGAGATCTTCAGACAGCGCCATTGATTTTTATTCGACACGACGTGCCAACCTGAATATTATAAACACCCTACGACGGACCATATGAAATGTTACAGCGGAACGAGAAAACATACGAATTCCAAGTATACAGCAGGCCTATCAATATCTCGATAAACAGACTAAAACCAGCTATACACTATCAAGGATCGACAGCCAGCGAAGTGCCAGTATCAACAACAATCAGGAGACGGACATCAGAATGTCCACCAAGGTTCAATGTCACATGATAGCTCCATCACTAACAAGGGAAATCTTGTGGCGGTTCCATGAACCGCGTAGGAAAGCTACTCGCACGACAATCCATTGTGCACTATCTTTCTTGCAAGCGCTCGCGCGAGATCATACTTCATTTAACTGCATGAACCTATCATGAAACCACATACGCACGTCTGTGGAAAAATATTGATTTCACTTAAAATTATTATACAATGTGCATTTTTTCTCTTCCGATACAGAATTTAGACCTGTTCTCCATCATTCAATATTACTTGAATATATATATCTCGAAACATTCACAACTCTACCAAACTAGAAAGTTTGGAGCATGTATAGTAACGATCTCGTTTGATACATACGAGTATCATAAACTCGATTTTACAAAGCAATATGTAAGTTATTCATTGCTGAACGTGAAGCTAAAAGCTATTATAATACTGACAGTCAATGATCTTTATTAGTTTGTCAGTTACTCCCCTGATTAAAAAATTTCGCAGTTTCCACTATAACCTCCTACCAGATATGAAGAGGAAAAGATTAATAGACAACAAGATAGGATTCGAGATAAAAGGAACAGCAAGTGTGATAGTAACAACATAAAGACAGTAAAGACAGTAGCGACACACACGAAGTTCCACAACATTCTGGCAGAGTACCACAGTTACGCGGATAACAGGACAATAGTGCACAAAATACGAGACCACTATAGAGAACAATGTAATGACCTAAAGTGTCGACTACTGCAGAAGAAACTCAAAGTGGCCAAAACAGAGTTCGAGATGATACTGCAAGATGACATCATATAGTCATCCAAGAACACCTGGTCACCATTACACATGGTACCGAAAATATTGACGATTATAGGAAACTCAATGCGAGAACAGTACCCAGACAAGTATCCGCTATTCGAACTACCGCATTTCGAAGATTTTGCGCAGACTTTACACGAGAAAAGGAAATTCTCAACGACAGATCTGCGCGCCAGAATATAATCAGATACCAATAAACCCAGAGGATATATCTAAAACACCCACAACACTCTCTGACTGAACTCGGCGTCGATTAGTAATGGGGAAGGAATATGAAAAAGGATACAAGCATGGACAATTACACGCTTAAAGATATCAACTCCCCACCAATTGTAAAATGTTAAAGAGAAATTTACACGTTGTTAGATAAGATCTTAACAATTGGGTCACAAAGATCTATCACCTTGCATATTCAATCGATTCGAAAATTCCATACGATTTACTAAATCGTACTACCATACGATAAACCTATGATATGATTTCGATATCGTACAATGTTCAATATCGGATTATTGCGTAACGTAACGCAATACATGCGTGTTACTAAAAAAAAGACCTAATTTGAGATTAGGTTGTATCACGCGGATGAAGAAAATTAATTTAAATATGTATTAGGCGACCGATAGCTTAAATAAATCTCTTCATTTTGATAATATTTGACGTTTGACTATTATGGTATCTCAAAACATTTGCAACTCTACCAAACTAGAAAGTTCGGAGCATATACAGTCACGATCTCGTTTGATACGAGTATCATAAACTAAATTTTACAAAGCAATATGTAAGTTATTCATTGCTGTACGTGCAGCTTAAAGCTGTTATAATACTGACAGTCAATGATCTTTATTGATTTGTCAGTTACTCCCCTGATTAAAAAATTTCGCTGTTTCTATAATCTCCTACCAGATACGAAGAGGAAGAGGTTAATAGACCACAAGATAGGATTCGAGGTAAAAGGAACAACAAGTGTGATCGCAACAACGTCAGTAAAGACAGTAGCGACACACACGAAGTTCCAC
>Ga0157364_1004669_pt1 | contig 13740 bp, 3 predicted proteins | sample AttsexASBM2_FD_111476 | JGI IMG/M metagenome (GOLD analysis project Ga0157364, IMG submission 111476) | Fungus gardens microbial communities from leaf cutter ant in Ribeirão Preto, State of São Paulo, Brazil - Atta sexdens ASBM2 | ecosystem: Host-associated > Fungi > Mycelium > Unclassified ... | reverse complement strand
ATCGATTCGTGGATAGCCTCAAAAGATGACCAGTTTTTTTGACGCGGGATTCGTACGCTACCCGAAAGATGGGAGAAAGTAGTGGCCAGCGATGGACAATACTTTGAATCATAAATGTATAACGAGTTTTTTACAATAAAGCTTCGAATTTCGGAAAAAAACGGCGGAAGCAAAGTTGTACACCTAAATTTTATAATATTTCATAATATTTACGATAAAGCTTCATGATTTGTGCATTGTGCATGCATCTAAAATCACAAAAATATTTGAAAAGCATTTCAATACATGTTTTTAAATATTCAAATGTATCTTTTAAATATTTTGTAAATATTTTACAAATACTATATGCTGTCTGGGATAGAGCTTCAACTATTTGCTTTGAAATGGAATAGTCGATTTTTTTTAACGAGTGTTTCAATCATTAAAAGTACGATCTGATAATAAAGGAAACTCTTATTCTTCTTGTCTCTTATTCTTCTTGTCTAAAAGTAACACATTCAAATTTCATCAAAATAGGAAAAGGATACTTGAGTATTTTTCGTTATTAACAAATGTATGCATTGACTAGCTTTAGTGTTCACATTTAGTAAATTTTACGTTTTTAGTGTAATCTATATTCATAGTGTGGCACGATCTTTTAAAATATGTTTAAAAAATGAAAATGAAAACTTTAACTGTAAATAATAATTAACAAATGAAACATTTACAAACAGGCGTGACATATCAAATTCATAGATGTTATATGTGATTAATGCGTACATTTACTAACAAGAACATTCATTTAAATTTTTATGCATTTTTATTTGTGCAATATACTGAATCAGGTATGAAAATGTCTATACTTCTTCTAGTAAAAGTGTTAATTTGTTATTACTTCTGAATATATTTATTTATCGAATTAAAATTCACACACATTGATTGGTACGCGTATTCATACAAATACTGATTCAACACTTCACGATGAAAAAAATAATAAACTTAAAAAAATATAAAATTATATATGAAGCAATACAAAGCATATACATTCTAATAAAACAGAATTAATAAATTATTTTTAGAGCGGTTAGTAGAAATAGAATTAACGATCCGTCTTGGCGAATAAGGCCGATCGATTGAGGTAAACCTCGAAATGCTGTTGCTTTTCCTAAGTCAAGTTAATTCATTTATTGTATCATTTAAATTGTTGTTAAATTGTTTTGGCTCAGATTCACAACAGATATTTAACGCTTTAAATACAATTATTACCCTGGCGAAAATTTTTCTTACAATTTTTATACGAATTGGAACATTTTTCAGAAATACTCAGAAATATTCGGAAAGTTTACATCTTCTCTCAGAACTTCTCATACAAGTGAATTCTGAAATATTCTGAAATTTCTCATCCCATAATTTTTAAAAAATATTTTTAAATTTTTTAGATTTTATAACAATTCATCAGAAATTATACTTACAAAAAATACTTAAAAATCTTACGATATTTCATAATTAATATATATGAAAAATTCTGAAAAAGATATAGATTTTCTGAGAAATGTTCCAATTCGTATACAAAAATATGAAAAAGTTATAAAATTATAGAGAAATTTTGAAAAATTATATAGAAATTCTAAAAAGTATATATGAAAAATTCTAAGAAAAATTTATCAGGATAGTCTTTGTTTTATTGAATTAATTAAGATCTTGTCACACAAATAAATTTAAAGTCAGAAAAGAAATATTAGAAAATATAAATCCTTCTAATTTTTATAGTAATTAATTCTAATTCTTACAGTAATTAATAAAAAGTAAAATAATTATGCAGAGATACGGATTATCCCTCCGATGAACTTGATCTTGACATATGTTATCAAAATCATCATTCCGATTGATCTTGAATAAATTTTAGCCGTCGTTTGTCATTCGTTAAAAAGTTATCGATAAAGTATCATAAATATTATATAATTTTTTGACATCCTGATAAAGCATATGATAAAGGTATTATGTTTATCACATTATGTTTACTTTTATAAATCAACTAATAATGAATCAGTACAGAATAGATTATCGTACAAACAACATCAAATAAAATTCTATAAGTGTCTCGCTTTAACAACAAATTATGACGAATTAATAAACTATTAATGCATCTCTTGACAGAAGGGAGGAGAAGTGGAGTGAAACTCATTTTCATGGCGAAAGTCGGACAAAAATTTATTGCAAAAAGTATTATCTCGGCTGGGAGTCGAAACCCGGATCTTTGGCAATCCGTGCGAGCATCCTGAGCTTATGCATTAAGATAAATGCGTTATTATTTTTACCTATCGATTATTTCCAAGAATACTAAGCCCTCGATATAGTCTAAAGACACTCGCACGGAATGTCAGAGATTCGACTCCCGTAATATTTTTCACAATAAATTTATTTACAGATTTTCAGCATATTAACATCTTTCTAATAAAATGTTTGATTAAGAATCAAATTATTAAATTGCTTGTCAATTTAATTTGTGATATTATTATAGTAGTTCAATTGCGTTTAAAAAACCAATTCGGCGCGCAATTCAAATGACTACATATTTAATATTGTATATAAATTCACATAGAAATTATTTAAGTATTTAAGATCTTTTCGAGCTTCGATCGTTATAGGTTTTAAACTGTTATTATATATGTTATCTCTTTGAAAAATTGCATAAAATATTGCATTATATTCATTTTATAAGTCACTTCAGATCATGAATGCCTTAATGAGGACAGTACAGTTGTGAAACAGCAAAACTAATTATTTCTATTTCTTTTTTTTTTATGATTGGATCAATTTATTTAAATTATTTTTTTCCTTTTTTTTTTCTCATCCAAGTTAAATTCATTTTAAGTGATGCTTTTTTTCTGAATACAAATTTTCTCTAAATCTTAATTATTATTTTCAAATAATTTTTCATAATTCAATTAAAAACAATTTATTTACAATATCGAACCAAACAATACATATATAAATACAAATGCTAATAAAAATTCATCCACTAAAAAAAAATGTGCCTCTGTAAGAATTAAGAGATGGAAGAACTCTAAATACAAACCAACCATAGAGTTTCTATAGTAATCTCGCTAATATTATCTAGAATCTTACAAAACTAGAGATGCGGTATAGAAGCTATATAGGATAGTATTCAAAATCCTTATTTCAAGACTGTCTTGAGTAATGTCTTAAGGTGATAATACGGCTCTCTGATTAGTTCGTAAGGTCATCTTAAGAGATCTTAAAGATAATTAGTATAAGCAAAACTTACACATAGACGATTTACGTGTCATTGACACATTACTCAGATAACAATTCATGAGGACTTATATTATTCTCATGCGTGATTATCATCACGTCGTGCATGCAAGAATGCTATCGCGTCATATTCACAACGTGATGGAAACACAAGCGCGAGTGTGAAAGATGTCACTGTACAATCAAGTGTGATGGGGCACATTATACAAAGGTAAAAGATCATACTGTTAACAAATTTATTTGTAACAATTAAGGTTTTCATTTATTTAATATAACAATTAAATTTATTTCTAAAATTACTTCAAAAATAATAAAAAGTTATATGTTTATAAGGAAGAAATAATTAATTTGTTTATTATTTTCAATATGCTATTAACAGTAATAATTTACATTGTTAACATAATTTCATATTCTAAAATCAATTTTCGCATAATTCTACATGTAATTAATTTAAATATAAGAAGTAATCTATAATAAATTATTTAAAAATTACTATTTGTTTGTTCAATTGGTTTTACAACAATAGAAATTATTAACTTACAATCACAAGTTTTATGAAAGACCATTATTATAACTTTGATTCAATTATTTCTGTGAAAAAGCGCGTAGATTCATAATTTGTTTCAATAATTTGTTTCAATAATTAATAAAAATTAAGTTAAATACTTACTTAATTGTTATTTCTTTTATAATATAGAATAGTATTTATTTTTAGCGAAGTTGTTAAAGTATGCTTGTAATCAGATAAAAAATTATTTAATAAAAAGATGTTAATTTACTTTATTTAAATATTTTTGCACAAACCATGAAACTATAAAATCGGCTCTCACGATTCTCTTTAGAATTTTTTCCGAATATATCTGTTAAAAAAGTATTCAAATCGAAATATAATAATCAGTTTTGAACAGAAAATTCACATATACATTGTCGAACATTACGCAGTACTATCAACAGAAAGATGTAGCGAGTTAAGAGGATCCTAAAGCCATTTATATTACCGACTAATCATAATTTTTGTATAATTAATTTTTTCCTCTTTTATAGATTCAAAAATTTTTTTATGCCGAAAACGACAAAAAATTTTTTTTAAGATTTCAATTTTTTTATCGAAACAAATTTCATTTTACAAACACGTATTAATATGTATACTTTAAAAAAAAAAGTAAGTGGAAAAGGATTTTCAAATCTATAAAATAAGAAGAAAGTAATTGTTTTACAAAAAAGATGACTTCAATTTTGAAAAATTTCTTTTCTGTTAGGCCTTCGATCACAATTTCGCAAGTTCAAGATTGTTTGTGCATATACGCTTCCGGGGAATATCATTTGGATTATGACTTATAAAATTTCTGCATTAAGGAAATTACAACCTGAGGTGATAGGTGTAAGAGCTGAAATAAAGTGAATTCTTTTCTCCCGATTTTCTTGTCAAATGTAGCATGGCCGGTGTTTTTTTTTTGTGCGTACTTTTATTGTGTAAAAAGATTTGGTGATCTATAAAGCCAATTCGGAGAAATTGACAATCTGCAATTGTCGATAATTCCTTTAGAATCCCCTTAAATTTTTCGAATTTAAAAGACCATACAGAATAGAATAAAAATTATAGTTGAAAAGTTCTTACATATTCTAATAAAATAATTTTTTGAAGTAAACCCCAAAGGCTTCAAAATGAAAGTATAATACTTTTCTTCAAATATATTTTCCGAGTAAATGAAATATACATTTTAAAATAATTTATTTAATGTTCATACCATTCACACACGTACGGTACTCATGAGTGCAGACGATACGAATTGGAGCCTCATATCGCCCGCACCAGTTCAGCACATATGCGGGCAATATGAGGACGTATCTGCATGATGTGTGACGATTATTACGCACGCATACGCGCACTCTGCAGACATTCTGGGACATTATTGGGTACATATTACTATACTACTATATCAGTATCTCCTGTATATGTATATGTATACACAAATTTTCGTATAACAATAACATTTTAATTAGACGTCTTTTAAGAACTTAACGTTGTTTCTTTGTGCTATATACTAGCAGAGAGAAATTTAATAGTGGACATCCGAGCCTTTTTCATGTATCAAACCTCATACAGTAATGTCCATTTTATGATTCCTTTCCATTTTATTCCATATTATTACACAAAGATTAGACAAAGTAGATTAGATAAAGACGAATAATCAATTTTAATTGTTCGTTCTTGTTTAACTCACGTAATAGCATGGAAAAGAATCACAAAAACGTAAACATTACCCTATGAAGTAATTGGTTTGATACACGAAAAAAGTCAGGATGTTCATTCTTAGGTTTCTCTACTATTAGTCTGTGGACTACAGTTTCATAAGTACAGATTGCACAGCTTTTATATAAAACAAATGATGTTACGATATGATAGTTCTAAAATGCCATATTGGATTCTTATAAGAAATGAAAATCTCAATTTCGAAATTTTTTGTCGTTCTTAACGAAAATTCCTCCTCACAAATTTAACACATAATAATGCGTACACTTTAAAAGAATTTTCGAATCTGTAAAAGAAGGAAAAAGTAATTATTATACAAAGATTATATGGATTAGTCAGTAATACAGATGGCTTTAGGATCCCTTCAAAAATTGTATTTAAGACGGTCTTAAAAATTAAATAACGGCTGTTAAAGTATTTGATCTAATTGAATATTGTAATAAAGAATTTAACATGGTTCTGTAATCATATGATTTAGACCGATATTCATAATCGATTTTTATATTAAAGAATGTACATCTTAAGTACAGTCTGAAAATGTCATGAATTAATGAGAGACTAGTATTCATAATTGGTTCTTATTTTAAGTATTACATTATTAAAATATTATCAACCGCTTATAGGCTAATTATTATATGTAAAAACGATGCTTAAAAATAGCCAATAAGCAATATGAAAGCAACCAATAGGAAGACGTTTCGACATTCGCTCAAATAAACATAATATGTTAATGTTATAAATATAAAAGCTCTAGCGCTTTTCAGTAAAAGATATAGATATAGATAATTAACACAGTGTAACACAGTGAATCATTACATCCTTGTTGTTTGCCAATTTTAAACAAAAATAAAATGATTCACTGTGTTTTATTGTGTCATCTATGGGTGCGGTCATCAACAAGATTGACTAAGAATTGAAGACTCTCGGCACTTATGGAAATTCGCGTGCCTGTTAAAATTTAAATGATTAAGAGTAATAAACTAGTAATACAGTACTAATAATTCATAATAATTCATAATTCATTAGTTTTGTAGACATGTATATATGTTTAAAACTTAATAATACTCGATTTCTATTTAAAACTGTGATTTTAATGATATCACTCGAGTTTGCTTATCAATAGAGATATAAAGGAAAAATTGTAATTTTTCGGCAATATATAAGATATTATATCATTAAAAGTATACATACTTATTTATACAGCATTTATATAATAAAAAATTACGATTTTAATAATGTATCATCGAAATGTTTACGTTAATAATCATAAATTTTTATATTAAATTGTCGGTAACATCATCATTCTTCAATTATCACCGGGCCTCCCAGGCTCCATTGATAGTCACGAAAATTTGCCTAGTGCCCAGGGTCTTTAATAGAATCTCGTCGATAGTGCGGTCCATTTGACGCTACAAATGCTTCGAAACAGTTTTCGATTAGTCAATTAGTAAAGTTTTTTCTTCCGATTGGTCAATCAAAAAGTTTGTAGCATCAAGTGGACCATAGCCTACATCTCTTACTGAAAAGCACTATAATTCAATCGACTCAGATTTAAAAGAGAATGCCCACGATATAGGGGAGGGGGGGAGGAGGGATTTCTTAGAGATAAATCCTCCTATACCTCTTATATTTTCCTTTATAGTATACACAATATATACTAGATTTTCAGTACTGACAGTGTATATCCCAACACGGATTCAATATCGCATATCTAGTTTCCTAAAACTTTAATATTGTCTTTCTAGTTGACGCAAATTAAAAATAACATAACATCAATATTATAATTTCGTACTCAACAATATAAATGTAATATAACATATAGTATTATAATAGTTACATTATTGCATATAAAATTAACGCATACACGCACGCACGCACGCACGTACACATGCACACATACATGCACATGTACACATACATACATGTACACATGTACACATGCATACATAATTTCATTTTCATTTTCGAAATTTAAATTACCTATTTTCTAATATTATAGTGTCATGCCAAAGATTTTTATTTAAAGTGCTTTATATTTGTCTTTCAAAATAATATCGCGTATAACAGAAAAATTTGATATAAGTTCGGAAAATTTTTTTGCATGATATTATTGTACTCAAATCGTACATCTGTCATTTTATTTATTTCGTTTTGTTCATAAAAATAATATAACTTTTTAATTTTCTCTAATTCAAAATGCAATATAATAAGAGAATAAAACTATTACATAATTACACATAAGATTGATTACGTACAAGAAGATTTATTCTTCAAATAAGATGAGTCATATTTAAGGGGATCCTAAAGTCGTCTATTATCGACCAAAGCATACATTTTTTGTATACTTTTTCCTTTCTTACTAATTTCAAAATTTTTTTCTAGGATTAAAATACGCATTATGTATCTGTGAAGTGGAATCTATGTTGACAAAAAATTTCGAAATTGAGATCTTGTGTATCAAAATAAATCTATGAACGTTAGCAATGAGATATTTGATTTTTAATTATATACAAATATATATATATATGTGTGTGTATATATATATATATATATATATATATATACAAAAAAATACATATTTGAAAATATATGAGTTAATACAGCTCAATACTGATAATAATTTTTACTTAAAAGAAACAATTATTTTACAAGAATAAATGCAAGTATAGTTTGCCGATAGTAAGATGAATGAATTACAATTCTTCTCGAAATAGGAAAATACTAAAGATTTTGTAATTATTTGAACATACAACTCTCGTGCTAGGAAGGATCGATATTCGCTCATAATTCAAACAGCGTGTGTATATTCCCTCCACCTCTCCTCCACTTGGTGTTGGCTCATTACGCGCACGAACTTTATTTCTTCTGCTTTAAACATTGTTTCCATTAACCCACTTTTTGTGTTTTCCATAATTGTATGACAATTATTCAATTAAAAATTCTAGAAACAAATAATACATAGCAAGATGTATCTTTGAAATTTTGAAAGGACTGTGTCTCCGAATCTTTTGAGGTACAAACGAAAGTAGGAGAAGTACAAAGGGGTACAAACGATTCTCTTTCAAATGCTATTGGTCTCATTTCGATATCTTTAAAAATGACCGACTTCCCCTCTTGACGCATTTATGAAATTTTGAAATCGCTGTATCTCCGAATCCTTTGAGATACAAACTAAAGTAGAAGAGGTAAAGTACAAATGGGTACAAACGATTCTCTTTCGAATGGCATAAATGAAATTTAAAAAAATCTTAAAGTTGTGCGCTGGCCATTTTTTATTTTTCACTTTTTGTTTAATTGTTTGAGATATAAACGAAATAATGATTGGTACAAACAAGTACAAACGAAGTACAAACGGCCTGCGATATTAATTTTTATTTTTGATAAAGTTGAGCGCCAGGTTCACATCGGTCCTATGTACAGTGTGCGAATAAAGTTATTTATTTTGCAACAATATAACAAACTTTGAATTAGGTGTTCTATTCACTTCTGTTTTTTTATGCACTTATTTATCGCGCTTGTATAGAATTAATCATTAAAAATTATTTACGTATATGATAACTTCTTTTTATTAAATTTTAAAATAATTTCTCTCCTTTCTCCTTTCTCTCTTTTCTATAAAAAAATTATATATAAATTATATATAAATTATATATAAATTATATATAAAAATTATATATAAAAATTATATATAATAATATAAAAAATTATATATAAATTTTTTAATTTTCAATAAAAAAACTTGTCTTCAACCATATTTTTCAGAAGTTTTAAATAATAAAAGCCTCTTATAATCGATTCCTTGAACCGATTTATAAACGTTAACATAGTAAACTATAATTTAATAATGGATTTCATTAAATCTCATTACAAAAATAAGTATGACTTTGTACATAATTAATCTTTTAATTATTTTTATTCAATAAAAAAGTCCTTTAAGAAAATTATTTTTATGTCCTTTTTAATTGCTAACGACTTTATATACCGTATATATATTTTTATGGAAGATTAATTTTACACACACACACACACGCGCGCGCGCGCGCACACGCACGCACACACACACACACGCACACACGCACGCAGAGAGAGAGAGAGAGAGAGAGAGAGAGAGAGAGAGAGAGAGAGAGAGAGTTAAAAAAATTCTATAATAAAAATTATATAATAAAAATAATCGTATCTAGTAATTTCTATCCCAATGCGATTTTTACTTCAGATATGCTGTTATATTATACAATTTGGAGAAGAGAAATTTATGATATTAATTCATAAAAGAATTTATTTAACATTAAATTATAAAAAAATTGATTTAACATAAATAATATTAAATTAATAGCTATGCTACAAGTACACCATACGTAACAATTACAACTGCAGCGTACTTAAAACATTCTATTTAATTCGAAAATATATTGTTGGATATGTTGTTTTAACAGGACAAAGAAGACTTGAAGGTTATAATTAAATTTTATAATTATCCTGTAAACGAGAATGAAATAAAATGAATTCATTTCAATATTTCCGAATTCGCTTTTGACTTTTCGAATCCATTTAAGATCCTAAAGCCTTCTGTATTACCGATTAAATCATATAATTTTTTTTTATAACAAATACTTTTTTCTCTTTCACAGATTCAAAAATCCTTTTCCAGACTTAAAGTATACGCATGTACGTGTTTGTGAAATGGAGTTTATGCCGAGAACGATCAAAAATTTCGAAATTGATTTTTTATCATTTCTTAGTGTAATATGGCGTCTCAAGCCAATGGCGTGTCAAGTCGTGACAATATTTTTAATACGAAAGTTTTGCAACCTATACTTACGAAATAGTAATCCACAAACACATAGTTTGCACGAACAAATAACGTCGAATTTTTAGAATTAGACTTAGACGCGACTTTATCGCGACGAATTTGTTATACAAAAATTGACACGAATGTGCAACTGCATGTATCATTATGGAAAAATAGCGATCTCTAGTGACTTCGTCAGAGTTCGAGCTTCGTTTTAGGATCTCCTTAAATTCAAAAATAATATAATATGGACATGAATATATCTAAATTCAATATGATATATGAATAGCACACTTTGTATTTCTATCCATTTGAGTCCAAAATATGTCGGAAATGAGCCATAAATATGCATAAGCAGAGAATTTGTTTTTTAAAGCAGAAAATTTATATTTATAAAACAAAGAATTTGGCAGAGGATATTTAGGAATTGATGTTACACATGTGATTATAGTGCATGCATGCTCATGTCGCAGTATTTTGGCAGTGACAGATTTTCTAATTTGAATAATCGTCAACTTTAATGTCTCGATTAACAATTTTAATTTAATTTAATATCTCGATTCTCAGGACAGAGCGACATTTTTTTTTTACCAGACTCTTTTTACATAAAAATGCATCAAATGAGCCTAATTTAATGAAAATTAAAGTAGATGAAGAAAGAGTGTTTTAATAAATAATTATCACCCTCAGATTTTATACCTTCAGATTTTATATCCTCAGATATTAATTCATTTTAGTTCATTTCAATCCAGCTCCGAGACTCTAAAACGCAAACTTGAATAAATTTAAATAAATTGCAATTTTCAATTCATTTTATTTTATTCTTATTTCATTCTCGTTTATTGGGAGAAACGCGCGCATCATTGTCGAGCATATTTGTATTTGTACAAGAGATTGTTGAAAACTACACGTAAATAATTTTTATAATTTTTCGTAATTTTAATCTCAATTTTTATATATTGTCATTTGAGTAACAAATAAGTATCTACACTAAAAAAGTCCATGTAATTTTACATGGAAATTATTTGATTATAACTGGAAAACTATTTAAATATGACTAGAAATTTTTTTCTATTATTTAAAGTAAATATAACATTAATGATAAAATATATATGAAAGCACTATTTTTATATAAAAATAATTTGTACTTTTAAGTAGTATTTGTACAACTGAAAAAAACAGTTTTCAAGCAATTTTATGCAAAATTACATTCACAGAAAAGATTTCTATCTTCAATGCTATTATCCCTCGATCTAGAATAAAATAAGTTCGATATAGAGCCAATCATATTTATTTTTCAGAAAAGAATATTCTCTTCTTAAATAAAAAATTCTAAAATCTAGAATAAAGTATTCTTAATGTTATTTCATTAATTTTCTTAATAGAAAAATTTAATTACATTTTTCGGCAACGAAAAACTGAGCTTGGCTAGAACTTGAGAGATCCTGAGTTCTCGTTCCGTGTCTCTTACCTTCACCACGAAAACTTCGCTGTCACGATGCTATAGCACGTATATAACACTAAATAGACTTATTCTAAACATAAGAATACATGAACCTAAATTTATATATGTTATACTCATCGCAAGACAAGATGTTGATCTTATTTTATTCAAGGGAGTAAAATAAAAATTAGTTTACAAAAAACTTTTTTTTGCAATTTCTTTTGACCGGACTACATCTCTTATAGCTTTTTGGATGCTGAAAACGATGCCATAAGCGAAAAAATTCTAGTCAGATTTCCAAGATAAGGTTAGGTTAAGATAAGGTTTAATACTTAAAAAATAGCTTTTTTTGCGATATTTGATATTTTTTTATAAAGAAGGTTAACGTTATCTTGAAATTTCATCAAGAGTCATGAATGTATTGCTCATCCTCTATAAAATGCATTTTTTTTTATTTCAATATCTTACTTTTTAGCTATGTTATGAACAATTAAAGATAGGAGCTATTTTGAATATGGGGATTCCGGCAGCGTCATATGCGCATACGGATTAATTTCTTAGGATCACATTTTGATAATTGTATCTTAATACTTTTATACACAGAATTATGACACTAACCTACTGGTGTAATGAAAATACTTTTCATTAGTTGCTTGAGAATAAAATGCAATTTGTAATATGCAAGTACATATCTTTCATAAAACAACTCTTCCTCTTTCTCTCTTTCCCTTTCTCTCTTCTCCCCTCTCCCACTCTCTTTCTATGTGTATGTGTATGCGCGTTGTTATTTTAAAATGATTTTAGCATTTAGTTTACTCATTCTATATTACGCGAACGTATCACTTCAGCACCGAACTTCCCATTTTCATAATGGAGGATCAAGAACAAAAAATAAAAACATGGTATGAAATCTCTGCCTAAGGAGTAATAAAATAAAAGTAGAATTGATAATTTTACAAAGAAATAAATATATCATAATTTAAAAATTAAATTAAAAAATTATAATTCTTATTTTTTTTATTACTTTAACATTTTTTTTTGTTCATCAAATGATCTTTTTATTGATTTTCTACTATAAGTTGTTCTGTACATTGTGTCTCTCTGATACCAACAATAGTCTGCTAACATGCATATCTCAATAATACATTCTCTCCATTTCTTGCAAATCCTGATGAAATCGTTCACTCTGCTCTTCGCTGTAGTCTTCGAGATTTTTAGAAAACTTGTCAAAATGAGCATACAAGAAATGAACTTTCAAACTCATTAAACATTCTAGTTCACGAAATTGAATAAGCATCAACTATTTGTTTGTAGTTTTCACTTTTTTTGTTTCCTAACAAATTTTGAATAACGTCTTTAAAACTGAGCTAAGCTTCTTTTTCCGTGTTCATTGATTCGAGAAAGTTGTTATCTCTCATTAAAAGTCTAATTTGCGGACCATCAAAGATACCTTCCTTTATTTTTGCGCTTGATTTTGGAAACTTACTAATTAAATACTAAAAACTTTTATTTTTCTTGTTTAATAATAACTTGTTTCATCAAGTTAATCTTGATACGTAATGTAGACAATAAAACTATTTTTTGGAGTTTTTTAAATTATAATGTTTTATATTTTTTTCTCCAATTCTCATTTCATTTCTTGCTGGCCATTCTTTTTTGATCCAGTACAAATGTTTTGCACGACTATTCCATTCGCAAAGGTAACACGGAAATTTTTATTCTGATTGCTGTCCTAAAATCATACACAAAACTTTGAAAACACTACAAATCAGTCACTTATGTTCTGAATACTTAATTTTTTGTAGAACTTTTTTTAAACTGTTATAATTTTCCTTTATCTTTACTGAATTGGTATCATAGCATATTTGTTGCATTATGCAATAAAACTGCCTTTAAACTTTTTTTTGAGAAATTGATAAACAGTCTCCATTCTTCAGCCTCCATTCTTTTATATATATATACATATATATATATATATATATATATATATATATATAT
>Ga0157364_1004668_pt1 | contig 13740 bp, 5 predicted proteins | sample AttsexASBM2_FD_111476 | JGI IMG/M metagenome (GOLD analysis project Ga0157364, IMG submission 111476) | Fungus gardens microbial communities from leaf cutter ant in Ribeirão Preto, State of São Paulo, Brazil - Atta sexdens ASBM2 | ecosystem: Host-associated > Fungi > Mycelium > Unclassified ... | reverse complement strand
GCCTACTGTGTCTCAGTTTTGGAGCCTATTTTGTCAGGCGCTTATGTTTGCTTACTTTATGAAAAAATTAATTATTGCTAAATTGCAAACAATATTATAAAAATTGCTTATACTATATGATGGAAGACACTTTTTAGTTTGTACTTATGTTTTTAAAGTTTTATTTTTATCTTTTGTTTAAGAAATATTGTCTAAAAACAAAGTGGTCGATGACTTTCTTCTAATTAATCTTTTAAGCCGATTAATTCTTCGTTTTATTTTTACTAGATTAATGGAATTTTTTAATTATTAACAAATGATAAAACTTTCTTTGCGTTTAGCAATACATATTATACTACACTATTTTGTTATTTATATTAATCATTACACAAAATATGATTGATAGCTCCGTAACGAAAGCTTCGTTCATGCTGCGAAAGATACATAATATCTTGTAGCGATCGCATAAGATAGGTATTGTTTGCTTATCTTGTATTGAACCACGCGTAATCTGCACTGGACGGGTTGCCGCTCGATTATTAATTCAGTGCTAACGAGGCGGATAATCATAATACACATCAATGAATTGTTTCGATGTGATAATAACGATCATAATAATTAGTTTGGTAAAGTCGAATTGGAGAATATGCGTTATTCAATAGACTGATTTTGCTCAATCTTCACAGAAATAGTCCGTTCATGATAAAATTTTCCTAATTTTCAGTAATTGTGTTTTCTCGCCATTGTAGATAATTAATGCATTACATAATGAGGATTATATTATTTGACACTTAATTTTAATAAATTCTACATGTTATATGAATTTAAATAATTTGATAAAGGAAAAGTTAATAATTTAAATATATAATGTTTAAAATACATATATTTGAAAAATTTGAGGAATATTGCGATAATTATTTATTTCAAATATGTCAATAAAATATTGTCTCTATACTGAAAGCTTATTTTTAAAGTGCTTTTTAAAATCATTTGTATAACAGCAGGAATTGTCAATAAATGAATTTGCATTTTATTAGACTAGTTAATCGTGCACATATATTCTCTAACGATCGCAAATCCATTTTTATTTTCCACCGTAAAGCTTTCTAATGATTCGAAGCGTTTTCTATATAAATTATTCGTTTTTATATTAAATTAAAAAAATTCCACGTATATTTACGATTTTCGTAATTGGGTAAACACAATATAATTATTGAAATTATAAAACGTTGCGGTATTAAAAATTTATGGATATTTAATTTACCTTGTTGAATTTTAACAGCGGTAACATCATTATAATTACTGGCGCCGAAAACTTTGGTCTTGAATATTCAGAAGGTATGAACAGCTAAGCTCTGTTTCTCTAAAGAAAGTCCTTTAATTTCATCTCAAATAAATTAGGACGTTGAGTGACCGGGGATAGAGTGGCACAACCGAAACGGGCAAACAGGAGTAAAAATATTCGCTTCATTTTATTCGTTCCCTTTCATATATCCGCGATTGATCCTATTTACTTATTTGATCGCTGGCGATCGACCGACGATTCGTTTGAATTTTTCCCAATGTACATTCGCGACGGCTGAATCGCCAGCGCGGCGCGGCGCGGCCGAGAGAAACAGATAAGCGGAGAACACACTCATCCGGTTTCCCGGCGAATGAAAACGTAGTGTCATCTGTTGCTCTCCGCGTTGGACCGCCAACAAGTGGTATCAGCCGAAATTTAAGGGGTCGAGAAAACTCGGGTCAGCCACCTCTGGCATTGTACTATTACTCCCCCTTTTTTCATCCCCCCCCCCTTCCTCCAAGCCTCGTGCGGCGCACCATCGGCGCCCACCTCTCGCTCTTCGCGTTACAGCCACGTCGTAGGGGGATGGATCTCTCGCGCTTCCGGGCTTTAATTGTGTTCCGGAAAGATCTCCGCCGAGATCCTCTCTGAGTGGATATCCGCCGAGTGTAATGGTTCGCGAAAGAAAAAGGAAAAAGAGCAATGGTATGAGAGTAACTCGACTGGAGTTTCGGGCTGATAATTGTTGGGGATTATCACGTGATCATCAGACGGTAACTTGATTGGCGGTATTATGTTTCGATAGTAATGCAATTTTTATTTAATAGAAATTTATATTCTTATTATTAATAAATTTATATTATTGTTTTTATATTTTAAATGATTTTTTAATTTATATTATAATTATACAGGGTGATCCGAAATTCATGAATTCGGAGTACAGGGCATGACACTTTATGTTAAAAGAAACAACTTTTTCCTTTTGCAAAATTGCATCTAACAAGTAATTTTTGCAGGAAAACAGGTTGAAGTTATATAAGTAAACGCAAAAATTATTTATCAGATGCAATTTTGCTAAAGAAAAAAAGTTGTTTTAGCATAAAGTATCATGTCCTGTACTCCGAATTTATGAATTTCGGATCATCCAATATAAATTAGATATGCGCGAATTAGATCTATTTTGTGTTAGATAACAAGAAGAATTTATTTATAAACGAAACAATAACATGAATAAATGCAAATTGATTACCTGATATATGATCGACGATCAGATATTGTATTGATTTATTGTGAAAATAAATTATATGACATAGAATTGTAGTAGAGCTGAAATGAATCATATTCTACTAAATTAGTGACTGTAGTGAAGCGTTATAATTACAATAATCTAATAAATATACATGTCAAAGCATACATGTGGTATCAAAAAAATTGCGACGGAGCACACAAGACGTTTCTCTTACTTATTTCAGACTTCTTTTATTTACTACTATTATCTCAAAGTCTGAATTGAGGAAACATTTATAATAAAAATTTTTGCAAATTATGTTTGAATAAAAATATTTTTCAAATAACATTTATATCAATCAATAGTATAGACTTATAAAATATTTCGATGACTTTGTTTCGGATAGAAATTAAATCGTTTACTTTTATCATTTACAATTTGATATTTACATTATTAATTTGAGAGTTTGTAGCTGTAAACATAGCTTATTTTGTTTTTAGTTATACATAATTCATTTCCAGATATAGATCAGTTATTAATTAATGAAACAAAAGGAGAATTGGTATATTTTACAAGTTGATTCTATCGATTGAAAGTATTGTTTTATTGAAATATATTTTTATATTAACATATTTTGTGAGAATTTTTATCATGTATTGGGTTGTCCGAAAAGTTCGTGCCGCAAAAGATTTAAATTTAATAAATGAAATTAAAAATTTAAATCTTCTGCGTTTTAATTTTCTTTCAAAATCGGCACGAACTTTCCGGACAACCCAATATTTTCTCATTTCTGACGTCAGTAAGAACAGGAGCCTTAAAAAGTTTAGCACAAAAAATGAAACGTTGACCGTTAATTATAACATTTTACTTATTTTATAAAGTTTTACTTATTTTATAACTTGTGAACATATTTGTAGGAAATCTTATTCTGTCTCGTCTCCTCTGTTATTGCTATCAACAAACAAGATTAAAGAAGTTGTTTGCGAGGGACGAAATTGCGGGAGAAGGAGGACTACTGTGCCATCACAGTTTCAGTCTTATTTAGTTTGGATAGCGAAGCTCTCGAATCCTACGACTAGTCGTAAGATATATTGCGTGTGCTGACATTCGCGCGATGTATAAAACTTCCGCGAAATTCAACGACGTTAATCATAACGTCACGACCACCCGCCACGACAAACTATCGAGGCGCATACGCACGCAGGCTTGCACTCTTGACAAATCCTCTTGTCCACAGAGTATTCCTGCGGTTTATCTGCATACAAACGTGCACATTCGCGTACGCGGACACACAAATATATTCGCGAGTGGAAGTATAATCGTGTCGTTAGCGCGGACAGTGCCGATCGATAAACTCTTCTTTCGCTTACAATACGTTTCGACGAACGTAATGAAGTTGTAACTTAATTCGATTATAACTCCCAATTTAAGCCAAATAATAATATAAATAATGTAAAGCCAATTAAAAATAAATATGATATAATCTAATAAATATATAATTTAATAAATAATCGAACATATGTATAATCTAATAAATAGTGATTAGAGAGAAAGTGGGTTTCTATATATAAATATACAGTAATATCAAAATTTATTTTTACACCATTTTCCCTTTCCCTAGCTTTTACAGTCAACAAAGGATCTTGCACTAATTATATAGAAAATTGAATCCCGGTAAAATGAGTTTTCACATATAATGCAGCTCATAATGTGGTGAACAAAAGATGTCAAGACTTAATAATGGATAGTTTTTAAGCTGTGGTGTATCAAAGATGTAAAACTTGTACTCACAAAGCACCTTTGATACTCCATAATTAAAAAATTATCCATTGTTGTATCATAAATTATCCATTATTATTGAGTCTGGTGTTTGACGTTTTTGTGAGTATGTGTTAAAAGTTATTATTTTTAGAAATTGAATCTAAAATATTACGTCTCTTTTTACTAATTCAGTAATAACACTATCATCGAAATATTGTATCAGATTATTTTGGTATAATCATACTATTATACGCGTATATTTATAATATTTTTCGCAATTAGATAATATACAGAATATTCCACGCTTAAGCATTTTATAATGGCTATAGCATTAAACATTTGCATCACTCAGCTATGAATGACAATAGGTTCATATCGCTATGGCGAAATAGGTAGTGTTAGCCTGCGTGGAATATTCTGTCATGGAGATGTAGGTCAATTTATCTGCGTGGAATATTCCACTTATTAATGTCGCAATTTTCTATGCCGCTGTCTGGGCTAAGAATAATGATAATACAAACACTAACTGTTCTCTGTTTAAAATACTAATATCTAATTCAGATTTTATCTTGCTACGATTGTATTAATTTTCAACATTTCCAGATATGTTTACAATTAAATTAAAATGTAGAACGCGTTTGTACAAAATGTTCACTGAAGATGGTAACTAATATTGATTTTATTTTTTAAATGTCAAATCAGTGCATGCATATTGTGCACTGCTCCTGCATATTGTTCACTTACTACTATCTCAACTATGACGTCAGCAAAAAAATACGCAATAAAATAAAAATGATTTAGTAAAACAACATTCACGCTAGAATCAATCGAACAGGCTTGTAAAATATATCAAAAACTCTCCTTTTGTTTTATTAATTAATAAATAACATATATTTGGTAATGAATTACGCATATGTACATATAACTGATACAACCAAATAAAACAAGCTATGTTTATAGCTATGATAAAATAATATATAAGAAATATCAATATGATTTAATTTCTCCTCAAAACAAGAAAATATTTTTCAATGTATTTTATAAATCTGTTCTATTGTGATCACAAATGTTGTTTTATTGAAAAATATTTCTGTTTAAATATAAATAATTCATAAGAACTGTTATTGTGTGTTTTCTTGCTTCTGACGTTATTTCCAGAAACAGTTTAATAGTGGTGAGCAGCCTTAATATTTTATTATCATGTTTATAGGAAATATAATTCCATAACATTAGTATGAAAATATTAATCGTAATGGAAGAATTTTATACTTAGAAAGTAGTTTTATACTTAGAAATATAGAAAGATTGGACTTTGACCGTCCTACTTTTTATAAAAATAGTAGAATTTTTTATTCTAGTTAACAAAGGTGAGATCCGGATCTAATATAGATGAGTAGAACTATAAACGCTAGATCGAAGTGACAACCAATAGTCTCCTTCCATCTCTCGCGGTTGATAGCAGGCCGCAAAATAATCATAGACGTAACGCTTGAGAAAAGGGGAAATGAGGAAGGTGTGGATAGCACTTGTTCTGAGAGCAGTCTGAGTGGTCGAGCGAAAGGAATGGGAGATCGGGATGATCTAACGAAGGGGCGGGAGGAGTGGTGGACGACGAAGATGGTCGTGCGAGCCTGGCGGAGGGAGAAAAATCTTGCGAACGGGATGAAGCGAGACGGTGAAAGAGACGAGTGGTTCACTCACGGGTGGGTAGAGACATTGAGGATCGAGAGGGATGCGAGCGACCGTGGGAAGGTAACGCGACGAAGGGAGGCAGGGTGAACGAATTACTCGTCTGGCGCAGGCGCCATTTTGCAAACACGAACGGCCATCTTGTAATGGGTACAACCGTACGCGGAGCTGTGCGGGGGTGGTAGAAAGATAATATAACCATTCCTGGTATCGAACAGCGCTTCAGTGCTTACCGAGACAGAGACAGACGTACGACCGACGATCAGGGGCTGTTCCTGCGGAGGCCGCGATATTCCCATATCTTTTTTCCATCGCATTCGATTATCTCGACTTTTTTCGACGGATCTGACGGGACAGTCTTATATCGCGTATTGCCGAAACGGTACAACGTGCTCTCTTGCAAACGATTCATTTTTCTTTTTACCGTTTTTTTCTATTCTCAAAGTGACGTTTCCTTGCATCAGCGATTGTTTCCGCAATTTTAAAGGGTCGGATATCGCGAACGGATCGCACAATTCGGACATCATTGTAGAGAGTCGTATAGAACACGCCGAAGCTTCAGGCAGGATGAATGTACTTCACGGATCACGACTGTCGCAGGTGTACGTAACATGTATTTGTTGCTAGGATGCTGCGTATCTGTTACAAATTGGGTCATGTCATGCGCGAGCGGTCGATATCACGTAACTGGGCTGAAAAACAACGCGTTGCGTCACTCTTTCTCGCGCAAAATGATAATTATATATTTCTGTAACTGACACATTAAGCAAAATTAAATCTCTTCCGCGTAGTTAATTTATTTATGAGCGTGTGTAGAAATTACATGTACCTGTTGCATACTGCGTTTTTAATAAGCCGCGGATTCACAACGGTTGAAAATAATGGACTATGTTGAGTGAAACGTTTTTGCCTAGCAGCGTTTGTTTGCATATGCTTTACCTAATATACGCACAATTTTGCGGGAATAAAATGATATGCAGAAGGCACACATCGTCGCTATATTACGTTATGTTATACACAGCGGTTGCGTAATATCGATTTTTCAAGTGCAACGACGACGGCGACATCGTACCAGCGATTTTCGATGCACAAACACGCCTCTCTTCGTATTAAGACTCACGAACCGCATTTTGGCATCTAGTTATCGTCCGATTTGCGCAAATCTGAAAGTAATCCAGGAGAATGAATTCCGCGAGCCTGCTAATTAGGAATCCATGTCGTAAGTTACATCGTGTCGCTACCTGTTGCGCGTTATACTTTCCTGTAGGAAGATATCGATCATAATACTTTTTTCTCATATGATTATGTCATTTATAAATGACTTATCAATCCATTTTAGATTTTTTTTATTATATTTCTCTTTCGTTAAATAATCGAATATAATTTCGTTGCATTGATAAATTCTTGAATATCTTGAAAATTTATGATTTAATTAATTTTTATTTAAAATATTGAAATCGATGCTTTGAATTCTATATTACTTAATTTTATTATTGTATTTAAATATATATTTGAATAAATTTTAATAAAATTTACTAATTGTTGTTGAGAACAATATTTCAATTAATAATTTAATTGAACGATATTGCAGTAAAATTCAGATAATAATTATGTAAATTTCTAAGAATAAATACGTAATGATAATATATATTTAAATTATAGAAATTAATACATATAAAATTATTTATTTATTGTTAAATTGCTCTTTTACGAGATAAAATTTTTTTATAATTCTTATAGAAGATAAGAAATATTTAGTGTAATGTGAAATATAGTGTATTATGAAAATCAAAAATAGCTTTGTTTATATTAATAAATAAAAGATTTCAGAAAAATTATTTTAAATTAGAAATTATATATAAATATAAAACTGGCAAGCATTTATATATATAAATGCAGAATAAACAATATTTATTACCTATGAATCGTATTTTTTTTATAATTTTATTTATAAAAAAGAAACATTTAGATATATTATTTTAAAGATCGAAAATAGCTTTGTCATAATATTAATAAATAAATTTAAAATAATCTATAACAAATAAGAAAAAAAAGTAAGAATATTCGATAGAAGTATTCCGCGCGATACAATTGTTTCTTTGTTCATTTCACTGTATATTATATAAAATGCCAACTCAATTATTCTTGTATCATTGCATAACGCAGAATGTGAATCGTTTTCGTGTATCGTTTAATATGTAGTCCACAGGCTGCTGCGATGACGGAGACACAAGTGTGCGACACGTTGGCAAAATTAATTCTACATCGTAGACGGATACTAAGTGCCTACCTGTTGCACTGCCTGATAGGGCGATCGCGTTTTGAACAGATCAGGAGCATGGACGACGAAAGACGTTGGCACTTGGCAAATGAAAAATTTTACGCGTCTAACACCATAACAAGCAGATAGGATTGACTCTTCGCAACTTGTTGCTTGCAATCCTCGGGATTCTCAACCATTCTGTAATTTCGCGACAAACAAGACTCGTTTCGTTACTATAAAAATATTTCGCGAACTCAACTTTTTACGTGGATAGTTTTAGAACGCGTGTTTGAGAAACTTTTACGTCTTACTTTGTTCTCTTTTACGTCTTAAATTGTTCTCTTTCGCATCAATATGAGAAAAAGGTTGAAACCCCGAATTTCTATCTGATACAAATTTTATGCTCTGTACTTTCGTTTATTCTATTCTAAAAATATCTCTTGTTAGCGAACATATGATTACTGTATATTTTTACTGAGGATGGAATTAACTCTTTGAGTCTACGCTGGTGTTCTTTTGTTTGATTACACTTCGTACAGCAGAAAATAATGTCTATCTGTTCGCTGCCGGTAGATATACACCAGGAGGTAACTTTCAAATACGCGTCAAGCAACGTCGGTACGAAACTTCAAGATGACTTACTCTGTCTGACTTACGTGACGGAGACGCATACTAGCGCACCTGTTGCACGTTAATTCAAGATAAGGGAAAAGAGAGAGTGAGAGAGAGAGGGAGAGAGAGAAAAAAAGATCGCATTGTGTTTCAGTCGAACGTTTAAACAATTTCCTTCGACTTGCGTCTTTGCGCTACCTGTTGCACCGTAGCATCAGTAAATTTAAGTTTTCCGTCAATCTTCATAGTCTACTTTGTTTATCAAACTCAACAAATAGCCTTGTAAACAACAGAAATTACCCGGCAACTATTGGCAAGTTTGATTAATAGCGAGTGATATTGGCTGACTATTATTTATGCGTAGCAAAAATAATGCTGCAATATAAAATTTAACAAATCTTTACCGTGTTACTGCAATTTTAATTAAACAAACAATATTAATATATAATTATACAAATATATAATTGTTACAATTTAATATTAGACGCAAATTAATTTTATGATATTTCATTTCTTATATTTAAAATAAATTATGTATTACAATTATATATTTGTACAGCACATTGTTCTAAGTCATGTTCGCTATTTTATTTTTATATTTGAGTCTATTGCGCTTGAAAATACTGTAAAAAAAACTTCAGGTATTTTTAATACATTTTTATTATTTTATTAGTTTTTTAAGCTTATGAGTATCCTTATTAATATAAAACTATAATATTTACGGAACGGACAGGAATTACGGATAACAGACGAATTCGCGTTTACGTATCGATCGCGATTAGGATTGATTTCTCTAATAATTGTATTCTAAAACTTTTACCGATCGTGAAATAATTCATGACATGCTGCTTCTATCATCATCATAAGTATTTATCATCGGGTATTTCGCTTCTGTTTGGGAAGACCACTACAATCTCGGTGAGTAGAAACATGAATGTACACATTATATTAGGTTTAGTTCTATCGGTATTCGCTCTTTCTTCAATTATGTTGTGAGATTGTAACAAATATTCTTCATGATATAATTTTAAGTTACATAATCTTAAGTCGGCGGCATTTGTGGCGATATTTGTTTTCTTGCTGGTTTTCTTAATTAGATTAGATTCTTGCCACCGTATTGGCTGCGATGCTAGCACTGCCAGTGCTCGTGTACCGCCGGCTTTATTTTTCGAATTTTGGTCTTTAGAATGAAAAAGAAAATCGTTTAATTACAATAATTTTAAGCAAAGATACATTAATTATAAATATATTAATCTATGAATACCAGTTATAGAAATTTTAGAGTGAATATCGATTAGAATTGAGATTTTTTTTATGTAGGAATTTTTTTATTAGAAATAAGAGAGCAAAGAGTTTTGTAATGTAAGTTATTATTTAAAAAATGATCTCTAAAACACGAAAATTTTATTCTATTTCCTCAGGAAATAGGTAGTACTTACGTAAAGTATGTTAAGATTTATAGTACTTTTTCCAAAAAAAATATGACAAATTACTTTACCGCTAGGAGGAAGGAAGCTAGATTTATAAAGCTAAAAGTGTGTGAAATCTAAAAGCTAAAAATCATCAAAGCGAGCACGGAACATGAACCATAATGCTATGACCGAAAGTAACCAAAATGAAACGTGACCTCGTATGTGATTTTCACGAATCACATTACAGGTGACCTTTTGCATAATGTATGTCATACGTTACCGTTGAAACGCGGCGGTACGATGATCTAGCTTGGAGCTTGAAAGCTTTAAGCGTGGAAAGAATAAAAATCGCGAAATATGAGAGAAATAAGGATATTCACATGCAAGATATTTTTCCGTGCGTATTGCAGAATTCTTATGTTGTCTGCAATAGAAAGAAAAACAAATGTTTTTCAACTATGTTTCACATACAAGAATTCCGTAGTGCAATAAGATACAAAATGTATGTGCCATTAACCGTTTTATAAATATTTTGAACCGCTTTTAAAGTCTATGAATTTTTCTGAGAGAGTTTAATCCTGGAATGCTATACTCATATTTTTCCTATCATTAATATTTTGAGAGAAAATTTACTCAAATAATTAAGAATCTTTTTTACACTTTATGGATCGCAAAGTATAAGAATAATCGAACTAACACTATTTTAATATAAAAAAAGAAATTAAATTTAATGCTTAAAACAATTTTAATGTTCACTTCAAGCTATTAAAATTTTAATAATAAAAACTATAGTACTGTGTAAAAACCAAATTCAAAAAGCACTTCAGAATTAAAATTTGCAGCGATTATTTATAGGTTACGTAATTCGAATATTAATAATACTAAAATATAATTTCGAATGCGCAAAAATAATTGTATCTACAGAATGTTTTAAATGACTTTTTTTGCATGACTAAATAATCTCTAAGTAATTGTTGCTTTCGTTTCATTATAGCTTGATTTGTATTATCATACATAATAATGAACAATTAATGGTTTTGTTAAACCAATAAAAGACACAGTTCCGCATCCTCGTTTATTTTTTCAGTCAGTTTTCGAAAGGAGCTTAAAGCTTGCGGGTATCGCAAACTAAATGATGATAAAGCCTTTAATTGTGGGAATCATGACTGCCAGGACCATTTCGTATACGACGTATACCAAAGGAGCGATTACTAACCATGCCTTCCGCTGGCTTGGTCGTTTGACGGAGCTTCATCGGGGAAATTCATTATACGATTAGATAATTAAGTTAATTGACGAAGAGTAATGGAAGGCGGGCGTCTTACCAGTCGTAAATTTTGCGCTGAAACTGCATTACATCTTAGAGAGTTATTACGCTCGCAAACGTTCGCTATTTCATTTCACTCACTGGAGCAACTTTATTTTTTTGATAATTAATCAGCAAAAGAAATCTAGAAATCTATTTTTTTACAATCATTGAATATATATTTACATATACGTTGAAACTAGTAATAGATATTACATTTAAACGCATCGTTCTAGACTAATCTAGACAATATGATAAGAAATTGAAAATTATATTGTTACATTCAGAGAAAAATGTAGTAACGGCAATTATAACAAAAATTAACATATATATATATATATACATAGTTGAATAAACTCTTTTATAGTTGAAACATCTAAATTTTATTTATCAAGTAAATAATAGTTTAAGTACCGAATAAAAATTTTTTTAGATAACATGTATAAATATACCTATACTTATAAACATGTATAAACATATTATATACGAAATGTGTTTATATATGTATGTTCATGTATTCTTTCTTTTATACAATTACTCTTTGAGTAACAAAAAAATAATAATAATTAAAAAACAAAAATAATTAAAAAAATCATTTTATTGTTTCTCTTACAAAAAATCAAGTTTGAGGAAATGAGAAAAAATTGTAATATGTAATTACAAATACAAATACAAATAATTATATATAATTATTTGTATATAATTATACGCTGACAGGAAAATATTTTTCTGTTAATGTTTATTCGAAATGATAATCCGAAGTGAATGTTACTTACGACATTTCTTTCGATACTTATTAGTTACGAAAAAACTTGATTTGATGATGAAATATACGTTTCTGTAAAATATATCTCATTAATTGTAAAAAATAAAATAGATGGCTTATTTGCTAGGAATAAAATTTTATCTCATCGTATTTAAATATCTAAAGATTTATCAATAAAGTAAATATATTTCTCACAATTAAATTTTTAAATATCTGAGCAATTTTCTCTTATTTTTCAAACTTTTGATAAAAAGAACAATGCAAAAAAATTTTTTTAAATTACTTTTATGTTTTTTCTCATTATTATTATTATTCTTGTATCAAATAGTTAATTTATAAAAGAAAGGAGCTAAGGTTACATGAATTATATGGACATATTTTATGTATACATGTTTATATATTTATTTATGTTTTTATATGAAAAATATATTACCAAAATACATGTAAAATTTTTATAACTCACATTTATAATTGCTGTACTTGTCTTTTCCTCTAAGTGCGATGAAATAAACGTACATGAACAAAATACAACGAGAAATTATATAAATGTGTAAGCTGTGCAAAAAACGTTCCACTGTGTACCTTCAAATTAGAAAATGTACCAAAAGTAAAGATAAAATCGCGATTAGATTCGGAGGTCACGTTTCTCCGATGAACTCGGACACAGCTTGCAGAATCTCGTGCGATTTAGATTCAGATCGCGCGTTCGACTGGATTACACATTTATTTCGAATTAGGCAATTGGGAATTGGTTTATCTATACTTTAGAGTATTTTTTTTTAATCACTGTCGATCTGTTTGGGAGCTCGTGCAAAACGATGGTGCACGATTTCCCCACTGCGGTGTCCTAATAATGGCGTTATAGTGTGCAATGTGCACGTGGCGTAACCTCGGATTGCGGATGACAATAACGCCAGGTTAATTCCACTCGGCGGCAACACAACTCCGTCGATTTTTCCCCCTTTTCTTTTTATTTCATTCATTCCAACCGAATTACAATCGGCTCGATTACGGGCGCATTCAGATACCGGCGCGATGTTCGCCGTGAGAATAACCCCGTCGTCGTGTCTCTCTCTTCCTCTCCTTCGTCTGTTTTCCCTTGCACGTCTATTTTCATTTGTATCTGCGCACGGAAATCGCGTTGCTCGATAAAACTCTATGTTCGAGATGCGTCAGCACGAGAGTAAATTGCATACGACTAATTTATCAGGCATCACGACTATCGGCTTCATCGGTTATCTCCGCGTTCTGATAGAAAACGACATAGCGTTCCGAATATCGAGTTTTAAGTATTTAATCCTCCGTCTGCGATTATATTTTTATTCTCTTCGTTTGCTGCAATCTTTTTTGTTTAGTCCAAGTTTTTTTACTGTTTTAGACTTTCAAAATAAAAAATTCTACTACAGGGTTATTTTTACTACACGGAGAGAATTTTCTTT
>Ga0157364_1004667_pt1 | contig 13740 bp, 15 predicted proteins | sample AttsexASBM2_FD_111476 | JGI IMG/M metagenome (GOLD analysis project Ga0157364, IMG submission 111476) | Fungus gardens microbial communities from leaf cutter ant in Ribeirão Preto, State of São Paulo, Brazil - Atta sexdens ASBM2 | ecosystem: Host-associated > Fungi > Mycelium > Unclassified ... | reverse complement strand
GCCTGATTGACCAGGCGGGACTACTTTAAACTAAACAGGATTAAGTGCCATGTCAGAACAAAATAACAGCGAAATGACTTTCCAGATCCAGCGTGTTTATACCAAAGACGTGTCTTTTGAAGCCCCTAATGCGCCACAGGTCTTCCAGAAAGAGTGGGAACCTGAAGTCAAACTGGATCTGGATACCGCCTCTTCCCAGTTGGCTGACGGTATTTTTGAAGTTGTTCTGCGTGTGACGGTGACGGCGACCGTAGGGGAAGAAACTGCGTTCCTGTGTGAAGTTCAACAGGCGGGTATCTTTACCATTGCTGGTATTGAAGGGACTCAGATGGCACATTGCTTGGGTGCATACTGCCCGAACATCCTGTTCCCTTATGCCCGTGAGTGTGTTTCCGGCTTAGTCTCTCGTGGGACCTTCCCGCAGCTGAACCTGGCTCCGGTGAATTTCGATGCATTGTTTATGAGCTACCTGCAGGAACAGGAAGGTAGCGCGCCGCAGGACGCGTAATGACGATTCGTAGCCATGCTGTCAGTGTGATCGGTGCCGGTTCTTACGGTACCGCCCTGGCCATTACGCTAGCGCGTAATGGGAACCCAGTAGTGTTATGGGGGCATAATCCGCGTCATCTTGAGCGTTTACAGGCAGAGCGATGTAATACTGAATTTCTGCCAGAGGTTGCCTTTCCGGATAACCTGCGGATTGAACCTTCTCTAACGGCAGCGATTGCTGCCAGTCAGGACATTCTGGTGGTTGTCCCCAGCCATGTATTTGGTGAGGTGCTGGCCCAGGTTAAACCTTGCCTGACCGCTGGATCACGTCTGGTGTGGGCGACCAAAGGTCTTGAGCATGAAACGGGGCGGCTGTTGCAGGATGTCGCCCGTGAAATTCTTGGGCCAGATATTCCGCTGGCAGTGATCTCCGGGCCGACGTTTGCCAAAGAACTGGCGGCCGGTATGCCGACGGCGATTGCACTGGCATCGACCGATACACTGTTTGCGGAGCAGTTACAGCAGAAACTGCACTGTGGAAAAAGCTTTCGTGTTTACAGTAACCATGATCTGGTGGGTGTCCAACTAGGCGGAGCCGTAAAAAACGTCATCGCAATCGGTGCGGGTATTTCTGACGGTATCGGCTTCGGAGCCAATGCACGCACTGCATTGATTACCCGAGGCTTGGCAGAAATGAGTCGCTTAGGGGCGGCCCTCGGCGCGGATCCGACCACGTTTATGGGGATGGCCGGTTTGGGCGATTTAGTGCTGACTTGTACCGATAATCAGTCCCGTAATCGACGTTTCGGAATGCTACTGGGTCAGGGTAACAGTGTTGACGTGGCTGAAAAAAGTATTGGTCAGGTGGTCGAAGGCTACCGCAATACTAAAGAAGTTAGGGCATTGGCAGCACGCGTCGGTGTAGAGATGCCGATTACCGAACAGATCTTCCAAGTTCTGTATTGCGGGAAGCCAGCCCACGAGGCTGCACTGTCATTACTGGGACGGGAAAGGAAAGATGAGAACGACGCGCGCTAAGGTGCGGGTCTGGCAGTATCTGAATCAATAGACTATGAGCGCCTGTCAGGGCGCTTTTTTATCGGGAGTCTGGTTATGTCGTCTGAAGAATTAGCACAAATCTGGGAAAGCATTATCGCCGAAGCCAGAAGCCTGGCGGAGGGGGAACCCATGCTTGGCAGCTTTATTCATGCGACATTACTGAAACACGAAAATCTTGGCAGTGCGCTGAGTTATATGCTGGCGAATAAGCTTGCCAACCCAATTATGCCTGCCATTGCAGTCAGGGAGATTGTTGAAGAGGCTTATCGCAAAGATCCGACGATGATTTTTTCGGCAGCGCGGGATATTACGGCGGTCAGCCAGCGTGACCCGGCCGTGGATAAATACTCGACACCGCTGCTTTACCTAAAGGGTTTCCACGCACTACAGGCTTACCGTATCGGTAACTGGTTGTGGAAGGAAGGACGTCGCTCTCTGGCGGTCTATCTACAGAATGAGATCTCGGTTTCGTTTGGCGTAGATATTCATCCAGCAGCCTCTATCGGCTGCGGCATTATGCTGGATCATGCCACCGGTATTGTGGTCGGTGAGACTGCAGTCATTGAAAATGATGTCTCAATCCTGCAATCGGTTACCCTTGGCGGTACCGGTAAGACCTGCGGTGATCGTCATCCTAAAATCCGTGAAGGGGTAATGATCGGTGCCGGGGCTAAAGTACTGGGTAATATTGAAGTTGGGCGTGGCGCTAAGATTGGAGCCGGCTCTGTGGTGCTTCAACCGGTGCCACCACACACGACCGTAGCTGGTGTCCCGGCTCGCATTGTCGGTCGCCCGACCTCAGAAAAACCGTCGATGGATATGGACCAGCATTTTAATGGTACCCTTAACGGGTTTGAATACGGGGACGGCATCTAACGTCCCTCTGCCGGGTACCGAGATGATCACTCTATGATGCGTGCCCCGGCATAGTCTAGTTGCCGCCAAGCTTCATACACGACCACAGCCACCGCATTCGATAGGTTCATGCTGCGGCTGTCCGGCATCATGGGGATGCGTATTTTTTGCATCGCCGGTAGTGTCTCCAGAATGGTTGCCGGAATGCCACGGCTTTCAGGGCCAAACATCATATAATCTCCTGCCTGCCAACTGACTGCACTGTGCGCCGGTGTTCCTTTGGTGGTCAGTGCAAATAGCCTCTCCGGCTGTTCTGCGGCAAGAAATGCCTGATAGTCAGCATGACGTTGGACGGAAGTGAACTCATGATAGTCGAGCCCAGCACGGCGTAACCGCTTGTCATCCCAAGTGAATCCGAGGGGTTCAATCAAATGTAGGGCAAAACCAGTATTCGCACATAGACGAATAATATTACCGGTATTAGGCGGAATCTCTGGTTCAAATAAAACGATGTTAATCATATAGGCTCCCGGTGACGAGAGCCGCAGAATAGCAAATTATTGCTGAACAGAGTACAGCGGAAGCCAGATTATCAGACGCAGTCCACCTAATGGACTATCTTCGGCTTTTACCCAGCCATGGTGTTGTTGTAGGGCGGTATCAACAATCGCCAGTCCCAGACCGGTACCGCCGGACTCGCGGTCACGAGCTTCATCGGTGCGGTAGAAGGGACGGAAAATCTGCTCACGATCCTCTGCACTGACTCCCGGACCGTCGTCATCGACATGTACGGTGATACCGCTACGATCGACCGAGAATGCGACACTAATGTGTGAATGCGAATAGCGTAGGGCATTACGGATAATATTTTCCAGCGCACTTTCTAGTGCATGAGGGTTGCCGTACAACGGCCAAGGGCCGGGCGGATAGGGTATATCCATTTTTTTTCCCATTTGTTCGGCTTCAAAGCGGGCATCTTCTAGCACTCCCCCCCACAGAATATTGGCCTTCATCGCCTCACTCACCAGCGCGTTATTATGCTGGGTACGGGAAAGTACCAACAAATCATTGATCATTCCGTCCAGACGCCGAGCTTCGGTTTCAATTCGTTCTAATTCTTTACTCTCTCCTGAACGCCGACGTAGCAGGGCGGTTGCCAATTGCAGTCGGGTTAGCGGCGTTCTCAACTCATGGCTGATATCTGACAGTAGGCGCTGCTGAGCGGTCATCATCCGTTCCAGAGCGCTGACCATCTGGTTGAAGCTGGCCCCGGCGGCGATAAACTCCTGCGGACCTGATTCCAGTTCTGGATGCTGCCGTAGATTTCCGATGGCCACCTCATCAGCGGCATGTTTCAGTTTTCGGGCTGGCTTCGCGAGGCTCCATGCCAACCATAGCAGCAATGGGGCACTAATGAGCATGGTAACGATTAGCAGCAATAGCGGGCGGTCGAACAGCAGATTGATAAAGTTTAGCTGGGAACTAGTCGCTGGCCGCACCATATAGAGCTGGTAGTTATCCTCCCCATCTTGCACGGAGAAAGGGCCTAGCATTTCTGTGCGGCCGTAGGTTTTTTTCTGTGGGTGGTCGGCATTGTCCGACTGGCCGATGAAATTACGGATAATTTGCATTTCATTATGGCGGGCACCGATCACCCTACCTTCAGAGGTCACCAATAGCAGATGCTGACCCGGCGGTGCCCATTTATCGATAGCACGGTATAAGCGACGCCACCACATCAAATCATTTGGCGGATCCTGCGCCAGTTCAGCTTCTACATGCTGCTCGATCATTACTCCTTGGCGCTGTTCACTGCCTAGTAGGGAGGCCATCTGCCGAGAGTCTAGTTTAGGCACCATTAACACCAGCATCAGTACCAGTGCTAGCGTCAGCCAGAAGATGGCAAAGATGCGGGTAGTCAAACTGCTTATCATGAGGCAGCAACCATTAAGTAGCCGCGGCCTCGTAAGGTTTTAAACCAAGGGTGTCCATCTACACGCTCTGGTAGCTTGCGACGCAGGTTGGAGATATGCATATCAATAGCCCGGTCAAAAGGCGTCAGACGTTTTCCCAGCACTTCTTGGCTCAGATGCTCACGGGAGACCACTTGCCCCAGATGTTGAGCCAACAGGTAGAGCAAGGTAAATTCGGTGCCCGTCAGTTCCAACACCTCATTATTAAAGCTGGCCTCTTGGCGTCCCGGGTTAAGTTTAAGTTGGTCCACCTGTAGTGCCGGTGAGGCATTGTCGGTTTGCTGCTGTTCACTCCAGTTTGAGCGGCGTAGGATTGCGCGAATACGGGCTACCAGCTCGCGATCATTAAAGGGCTTAGGCAAATAGTCATCGGCACCCAGTTCCAGGCCCAGTACCCGATCCAGTTCACTGCCTCGGGCAGTGAGCATAATCACCGGCGTTTGATGCTGCTGGCGTAACTCTTTCAGGGTATCGATCCCGTTTTTTCTCGGCATCATGACATCCAGTAACAGTAAATCAATGCTGTTATCCAGCAGGGCGAGGGCTTTTTCACCGTCATCTGCGACCACGACCTCGAAGCCTTCCATCTCAAGTAACTCTTTTAATAAAGAAGTCAGCTCACGATCATCATCAACCAGTAGAATTTTATTCATTATGTTTTCCTCCGCAGGAAAAATACCGTGTTCCAGGGTGGTCAGGGTGTCACTTTACGTAGTTTTACACCCCCTGACGGATGTTTGCAGCAACTGGATTACACTGGTTTCCGTTGAGTTGAGAAACAAAAAATTATTTCCGGAGCCAGAAATGCGCCAATTGATGATCGTCGCACTTTCGTCACTGGTTATTGCAGGTCAGGCATCAGCACAAACCGGCGACCAGCCACCTCCGGATATGATTATTACTGCTGACAGTATGGCGCAGAATTTTCAAAATCATATGTTCGAGGGTATTGAATTAACTGAACAACAGCGACAGCAAATGCGGGATTTAATGTTTCAGGCCCGCCAGGCTCAGACAGCCTTTTTACTGTCAGATATTGAGAAGCAACATCAACTAGTGACCGCCTCGGAGTTTAACGAGACTGCTGTGCGGGCACAGGCCGAAAAAATGGCCCAGAGTTATGTGAACGAACAGGTCGAAATGGCCAGAGTTCGTCACCAAATGTATAACCTGCTGACCGTACGTCAACAGGCGATATTACAAAAGAATTTTGAACTGCGTGTCAGCGATATACGCCGTTCAACACAGTTACCGTAACCAGCCTCGCTGATTGCCGTAAGCGCAGTACCAATAGTATGCCCTATCCCTTTTCCTTGCCATAGACACCATCCCTGTCTTCCCCCTCAGAAATGAGGGGTTTTTTTTATCTGTTATTTCCCGTCAATCAAGCGAACAAATTGAGTTAACGGCAATAAAGTGGCACAGCAGGGAGGTGGTTACCCTGTGCTAACGATTGGATAATTTTCCTGTCACCGGTTGTGAACCGACTTCGAACTCTACCGTCGCGACAGGAATTCTGTATATCTCCAGACATTGCTGTCCATTTTCCCTCCGAGCTTGATACACTTAAACGCGACCCTCTGGCCTGACTCCGGGTTGACGCATTGCGACCAAAACCCTACGGGGACTGACGCAGTAAAGTTTCTTTTGAAAGATCAATATTCAGGAACGCTAATGGTGAATTCCTACGCACGACTGGTGACTTCGGCAGCCGTTGCTGCCACGGCCCTTGCCTCTGTACTGCTGGTCATTAAAATCGTTGCTTGGTGGTATACCGGATCGGTCAGTGTGCTTGCGGCACTGGTGGATTCGCTGGTGGATATCGGTGCTTCGCTGACCAATCTTTTGGTGGTGCGCTATGCCCTACAACCCGCGGATGACAATCACTCATTTGGCCACGGCAAAGCCGAATCTTTGGCGGCGTTAGCGCAGAGTATGTTTATCAGTGGTTCTGCACTGTTTTTATTTCTGACCAGTATTCAGCATCTGATAAGCCCTGGGCAACTGCGTGCGCCGGTGGTGGGAATGGCTGTCGCTATCAGTGCCCTGATCACTACCCTAATACTGGTGATGTTTCAGCGCTGGGTGGTCAGCAAAACCCATAGTCAGGCGATCCGGGCGGATATGCTGCACTATCAGTCTGATGTGCTGATGAATGGAGCGATTGTGGTCGCGCTGGCGCTCAGCTGGTACGGTATGACCTATGCTGATGCGCTGTTTGCCTTTGGGATCGGTATTTATATCCTGATTTCAGCGATCCGTATGGGCCATGAAGCGGTACAGTCCCTGCTGGATAGAGCTCTACCCGAAGAGGACCGCGAGCAGATTATTCGAGTGATCCGCGATTGGCCTGGCGTCTGTGGGGCACATGATTTCCGTACCCGCCAGTCTGGACCGACAAAGTTTATTCAGTTGCATCTGGAAATGGACGATCATTTGCCACTCGTTGAAGCCCACGATCAGGCAGAGGCACTGGAAGAGGCGTTGAAAGCGCTATTCCCGGGTGCAGATGTGATTATCCATCAAGATCCGTCGTCGTCAGTAGCCGCAGATAAGCGCGGGCTCTTTATTTTTTAAGCCATTGGCAGCGGGCTAAAACCAGCTTCACCGAAGAGATTTTCTTGGCGTTGTAATGTCAGTGACCTGAATCAATCCCGGTCACGGGGTTTGGTATATGATAGAGCGGAAAACACCTCGGTATCTTCAATACGCAGACAGTGGCCGGGTGGACCGAAAAATTCCCCTTTAGTTTCAGACTATCCAGAGGTTGTCATGATCAAAAAAATTGGTGTATTGACCAGCGGCGGGGATTCCCCGGGTATGAATGCCGCTATCCGTGGTGTCGTACGTGCTGGACTCGGTGAAGGACTGGAAGTTTTTGGGATTTATGACGGCTACCTCGGACTCTATGAAGACCGGATGGTTAGCCTCGACCGCTACAGTGTGTCTGACATGATTAACCGCGGTGGAACTTTTCTTGGATCTGCCCGCTTCCCTGAGTTTCGTGAGGATGCGACTCGGACGATTGCGATAGAGAACATGAAAAAGCGCGGACTGGATGCGCTGGTAGTGATCGGCGGCGATGGTTCCTATATGGGGGCTAAACGGCTGACCGAAATGGGCTTTCCCTGTATTGGTTTGCCCGGCACTATCGATAACGATGTCGCCGGCACGGACTACACTATCGGTTATCACACTGCCTTGGAAACCGTAGTGGAGGCGATTGACCGCCTGCGTGATACCTCGTCTTCGCATCAGCGTATTTCTATTGTTGAAGTGATGGGCCGCCATTGTGGCGACCTAACATTGGCGGCAGCGATTGCCGGTGGCTGTGAATTTATTGTGTTACCGGAAACCCCTTATACCCGCGAGGAGCTACTGGCGGAAATTAACACGGGAATTGCTAAGGGGAAAAAACACGCCATTGTCGCGATTACCGAACTGATTTGTGATGTTGGGGAACTGGCCCGCTATATCGAAAAAGAGACCGGCCGGGAAACTCGAGCCACAGTGCTGGGACATATCCAGCGTGGCGGTGCACCCTGTGCTTATGATCGTATCCTTGCGTCACGGATGGGCACTTACGCGATAGACCTGCTGTTACAAGGGTACGGCGGCCGCTGTGTCGGGGTACAGAATGAAAAAATGGTCCATCACGATATTATTGATGCCATCGAGAATATGCGTCGTCCGTTCCGCCGAGATGTACTGGATACCGCTAAGAGGTTGTATTAAATGAATTAACAGGCCGATATCTATCCTAAGGCCTATTTTTTTATGCATTTGTGATATAAAAACGGAATTTTAGTTCTTTAAGTTATTTTCCGGGTTATGCCACCCTGTTATTAGGAAAAATACAGGGGGCAAACTATGAAGAAGTGGCATGTTGGTCTGGCGCTGATGTTAGTGTCTGCGAGTACGCTAGCAAAAGATTATCAGTTGCTAAACGTATCCTATGACCCAACCCGAGAATTTTACGAGCAGTACAATAAGGCCTTCGCTGCCCATTATAAGCAGGAAACGGGGGATAATGTCATTATCCGTCAGTCTAATGGCGGCTCCGGTAAACAAGCTACTTCGGTCATTAATGGTATCCGTGCCGATGTGGTGACACTGGCGTTACAATCCGATGTGGATGCGATTGCCAACAGTGGCCGTATTCATAAAGACTGGATCAGCCGTCTACCTGATAACTCCGCCCCTTACACATCAACGATTGTTTTCTTGGTACGCAAAGGTAATCCCAAAAATATTCATGACTGGAATGATCTCATTAAACCAGGCGTGTCAGTGATAAGTCCGAACCCGAAAACCTCCGGCGGTGCTCGCTGGAATTATCTGGCGGCCTGGGGATATGCCCTTGACCATAACCAGAACGACCCACAAAAAGCCCAAGCTTTTGTGAAAGCCTTATATAAAAACGTTGCAGTTCAAGATTCCGGCGCACGCGGAGCTACCAATACGTTTGCTGAGCGAGGTATCGGAGATGTACTGATCGCCTGGGAAAACGAAGCTTACTTGGCAAAAAATAAGTTGAAAAGTCAGGATTTTGAGATTATCACTCCGAGTGAGTCGATTTTGGCAGAACCGACGGTCTCTGTGGTTGATAAGGTGGTTGATGAACGCGGTACCCGTAAAGTCGCGGAAGATTACCTGAAATACCTGTACTCCAAACAGGGACAGACCATTGCGGCAGAAAACTATTACCGCCCGCGTGATCCAGAAGTGGCCAAACAGTTTGCGAATCAGTTTAAACCGATCAAACTGTTTACCGTTGAAGATAAATTCGGTGGCTGGACAGTCGCTCAGAAAACCCACTTCAGCGACGGTGGCACTTACGATCAGATCATGAAGCCCTGATAAACAGTAATCAGTGACATTCCTCCCGGTTCACGTAACATGATGTGACATCGGGTCGGGAGGAGCGTATTAATGCAGGTATTTTCAGTCTCGAAAAAGAAGGCGCTTTCGCTGCTGGCACTGATTATCATAATTGTTGCCGCAGCGTTATTCTATATTAGCCACCGTATCACGGATCATTCCGGCGTCTTATGGAAATTTGTCAGCCAGCAATGTGTTCCAGATATGGAACAACACCAACGTCCTAACCCCTGTGAAAAAGTCGACCTGTCAGCGGGCTACGTCTTGTTTAAAGATAGGGTCGGTCCGCTGCAATATCTGCTGATGCCTGTGCAGCGGATAACGGGTATCGAAAGTCCGCTGTTACAACAGCCAACCACACCGAACTTTTTCCTGCTTGCTTGGCAGCAGCGTCATTTGCTCTCTGAAAAACATCAGGCTGCTATCCCGGACAGTCAGCTGGCGATGACGATCAACTCTGTATCTGGCAGAACCCAGAATCAAATGCATATTCACCTTTCCTGCCTACGCAGTGATATTGCTCACCAAATCAACCAGCCCTCCCAGAATTTTAGTGATCATTGGCAGACCCTTTCACTGCGATCCCATCCCTATCTGATCCGCACACTCAGCCCGACACAGTTGGCTGAGGAGAGTGTGTTTATTCGCGTCGCGCGGGAAATCCCAGGGGCTGAGAATAATATGGGTGATTACGGGTTGGCGCTGACGACCTTGCAGAATGGGAAGTTAGTGTTGCTGGCAGTGAAAAAGGACTTACTGAAGGCGAATACGGGGTCGGCAGAGGAATTACAGGATCATAGCTGTAAGATACTGGCTAAACCGAGCGGCACCTGAGCTGAGGTGCCGCTATGCGGCTTAGTGGGCGTTTTTTGCGGCGGCGGCAGCATTAACAATCACCGCAAAAGCATCGGCTTTCAGTGATGCACCACCGACTAGTGCACCGTCAATGTCCGGCTGAGTGAATAACTCGGCCGCATTTTTATCATTGACCGAACCGCCATACTGAATAATGACCTGTTCAGCGATAGCAGCATCTTTCGCGGCAATATGTTGGCGGATAAAGTGGTGCACGGCCTGTGCCTGCGCGGGGGTTGCTGATTTTCCGGTACCTATCGCCCATACCGGCTCATAGGCGATCACAGCGCCTTTAAAGGCATCAGCACCCAGCGTATTCAGGATGGCATCAATCTGGCGGGCGCAGACTTCTTCGGTTTTACCGGCTTCATTTTCCGCATCGGTTTCACCGATACACAGCACGGGGATCAGGCCTGTATCCTTCAATACCGCAAATTTTTTCGCAATCAGGTCATCGCTTTCTTGGTGATAGGTGCGACGCTCCGAGTGTCCGATGATGATATATTTCGCGCCGATATCTTTCAGCATCTCTGCTGAGGTTTCACCGGTGAATGCGCCGGACAGATTGACGTCAACGTTCTGTGCGCCCAGGGCAATAGGGCTGCCAAAGACGGCATTTTTTGCCTGATCGAGATAGAGAAATGGCGGTGCAATGACGACATCGCAGCCATCAACACTTGATAATGTTTCACGCAGACCACTGATCAGTTCGGCTGTCATCTGTTTGCTGCCATTCAGTTTCCAGTTACCCATAACTAATGGATGTCGCATTCTATCCTCCGCATTACGCGATTTAGTAAATACTACTGCCGACAGGCAATGGTGTCTGTTAACCAGTATAAAGCTCAAATTTTCTGACTGCTTTGCTTTTCGTCATAAATCAGAAACAGTTTAGTGATCAGGCAGAATCAGTCGCACAGGTTCGATAGCCAGCGTGATCCCGTTGTCGCCGTGGGAGGCGAGCACATAACGCAAGGCGCCTTCATTTTCGGTTATCGTTTTCTTTTCTTTGGCAGCGTTAAGTAAAGCCTCAAGTTTTTGCTGACTCTGCTGTGGGGATAATAGCGGAGAAAAATAGTGGATTAAGGCTGCCATATAGCGGAAAGCTAAGTCGCGGGACGCTTTTTCTATCAGCCCCTTATGGGGGATCCAGGTCATCTGTAAGGACTTAATTTTACCACTGCCGGGTTCCAGCGCGGTGGACGAATAGAAATCGGGACTTACCTGGCTGACTGCGAGCACAACCAGTCCGGAAGGCTGCCCGGTTTCCACGGTTCGGTACTCCGGTAACGGACTCTGCGGGTTATTATGGTTAAACTGCTCGCGGAAACGGGGTACCGTATCACTGAATACGGGGGCTCCAGGTTGCAGATAGGGAGCAACTTCCGGAGGCGGAGGTGTCGCATGGGCTAGCCCAGAAACTGTTAATAGCAGGGCCAGGCCTACGAAGACCCGCAGACAGCGGGTGATAGTGGACAGATTTTTTTCACTGATATCCATAGCAGAATAAGGGAGTCCTGTTCTTTATGGGGTGAAAGCCGCCCCCTCGGGCAGAGCAGCCCTACCAGTAATGCTCACTGGTAATATGGCCGGGCTTCCGGCGCAGATGCTTCGACATATTCCGTGTCGTTTTCAGTAAGTGCTGTGTATCCCTGACCATCTGCGGATTACCACATAACATAACATGACTGGTCTCTGCGGACAGCGTTAATCCTGTCTCATGCTCTAGGGTACCGTTTTCGATAAGTGCCGGTACTCTGCCGTACAGACTACCTTCGGCATGCTCACGACTGACCACAGTCTGAATACGCAGTTTGCCATTAAACTGCTGCTGCAGCTGTTGCATCAATGGTAGATAGCTCAAATCTTCCGCATAGCGTGCCGCATGGACTAGGACGATGTTGTTAAAGCGTTCTAGCCCTTCGCCCTGTTGCAGTATAGAGAGATAAGGGCCGATCGCGGTACCGGTGGCTAGCATCCATAGAGTGTCACAGTCCGGTACTTCCTCACAGACGAAGAATCCTGCCGCGTCGGCGGTGATCTGCAGGCTATCGCCTTGCTGTAACCGATGCAATGACGGACTGAGTTTTCCCTGTGGGACATTGACCAGATAAAATTCTAGGTGAGGGGAGGTGGGGGCATTCACATAAGAGTAAGCCCGCTGAACTTTCTCACCGTTAATCTCCAGTGCCAGTTTGGCAAACTGCCCTGCGACAAACGGTCTGACAGGCGCATGTACGACGAGACTAAACAGTGCCTCTGTCCAATGGGTCACAGAGACCACTTTTCCTTCACACCACTCTGCCATGGTTCGATTCCTCCTGATAATTCACTGAATGACGGAATTATCATCGCTGTGATTAGCGTTGTTTTCCACCCCTGGAACGGATGAAAGCTCATATCGACAAACCCGCGGGGATTATCCAGTAGGCCGGAGGCAGTGCTCCGGCCAGGTGCCCGTTGGCAGTTATTGCGGCTCGGGGGAGAGTCGGTGCAGTGACTGAATACGCCGCAGGGTACCGCTTTTACCTCGTACCAGTAACGTTTCGCTGCTAATTTGCTGACCTTGCTGACGGATACCTTGCAGCAAATCCCCGTCGGTAATGCCAGTAGCGGCAAAGACCACATCATCACTGCTGACCATCTCAGCCAGGGTCAGGCATTTGCCGGCTTCAATTCCCATACTGACACAGCGAGCTATCTCCTGTGCACCGAGAGTCCGATTCTGCTGATTATCCTCTTTTACCTGATGACGGGGCAGTAAACGTCCCTGCATATCTCCGCCGAGTGCACGCACCACTGCAGCGGAGATCACTCCCTCAGGCGCACCACCGATACCGTACATCACATCCACGCTACTGTCTGGCAAACAGGTCAAGATCGATGCTGAAACATCCCCATCTGGGAAGGCGTAGACTCGGCAGCCGAGGTCGTGCAGTTGCGTAATAACCTGGCGGTGGCGGGGCTTATCTAGCACTGCCACTGTCAGCTCAGACAGCGCTTTACCGGAGGCTTGGGCAATGACTTCCAGGTTGTGCCGCAGCGGCAATTCTAGGTCTATCAGGTCGCGTGCCTGTGGCCCTGCCACCAATTTTTCCATATACATATCCGGCGCATGAAGAAAGCAGCCTTTATCGGCAACGGCTATTACGCACAGTGCATTGGGTTGACCCATAGCGGTCATACGGGTCCCTTCGATAGGATCAACGGCGATATCGATTTCATCTCCCTGGCCACGGCCCAGCTGCTCGCCGATATACAGCATCGGGGCTTCATCTATTTCCCCTTCACCGATAACAATCTGGCCGCGAATATCAAGCGTATTCAGCATGCTCCGCATAGCATTCACCGCGGCGCCATCCGCCAGATTTTTATCTCCGCGTCCCAGCCACTGCCAGCCAGCCAGCGCGGCTGCTTCGGTGACTCGAGCAAATTCGAGGGCAAGTTCTCTTTTCATGGTCTTTTTTCTGCAGGAAAGGGGTGGGACAGTGTATCACAGGCAGGTAGGGTAAAAATTGATACCACCCCGGCCTGCAGAGTGCAGGCCGGGGGAAAGGATCAGACCTCTTTTTCGTCTTCCCAACCACGGGCGCGGGAGACGGCTTTCTGCCAACCGGCGTAGCGATAG
>Ga0157364_1004666_pt1 | contig 13741 bp, 4 predicted proteins | sample AttsexASBM2_FD_111476 | JGI IMG/M metagenome (GOLD analysis project Ga0157364, IMG submission 111476) | Fungus gardens microbial communities from leaf cutter ant in Ribeirão Preto, State of São Paulo, Brazil - Atta sexdens ASBM2 | ecosystem: Host-associated > Fungi > Mycelium > Unclassified ... | reverse complement strand
TTAAATGTATTAAAAATTATAATTTAAAAATTATAAGAGATTAAATCTCAGTCAATTATAATGTGCGATGATCAGTTAATATAAGAAGTTGAGTGTATGAAACTGTAAAGTTCTTGCGAATGATTGATTTTTGTGTGACTATTACAATGTTGGTTCCCTATTAATTGCAAATCCTCGTATCGTAAAGAATTTCTAAGTTCTAATTTGAATTTACATAATTATTAAGTTATAAAGATTTTTTTAATACATAATTATAAAGATAGTACTAACAATTATTTAATACTTTACTCGTATGTAATAGGAGTTACAATTATTCACTGATAATTTTCCATTCTTTATATATTCTTTATATATTCTTTATAGTTTAATTTGAATTTTTAAAGATGAAAGAAACTTTCTAGTATGTTACTTGTTAACAGAATGTTTGTGTTTCTCTGTATTCTGTCCTTCTGTATTTATATTAGTTAGAAAAATTAAGAAAGGAAAAATTAGGAGTGGGATGGAAGTTGTAGTGGGATATTAATAAGGGCAAGTATAATTCCGGTAATCGATCGGTGTCACTTTGCTTATTCAATCCTGATTTTTGTTTCTTAATGTGTATCACCTCAGAAATTGTTCTTTTGTAATAACGATGTTCCTGTATCCAAGATTAAAATATTATTCCAATTTAAGACATGATCTTTGTTTAATTGATGGCAAACAACAGATAACAAATTAGTTGATTTATTAATATCTGCTTTGTATTCTTTGATTCGGGTTTTAAGTTTTCTTTTAGTTTGCCCCACGTAAGAGAAGTCACAATCTTGACAATTTATTTTATATATTACATTGCTATTATCTTCTTTTTTTACATTTTTTCCGGTTTTAATGAATTTATCTATTTGTTCATAGGTTGTACGCAATATTAAAATCAAATTTATGAGATAAACATTTAAATTTTTCAGATATTATATTAATATAAGGAACTGTAAAGAAGCTTTCTAAAATATAATTAAAACCGTTATTATCATGTTTTTTTTTCCTCTGTATTATATTTGTCCGAAAGTGATTTGCTTCTGTTGTTTATCGTAGCAAAAATAAAATTCAAAGGATAATTATTATCAATTAATGTTTTTATCATATTAGAGATGTTGTTTTCCTGGAATTGTGACAAAAATATCCGATCGAATTGTCCCAATATAACTGCCCTTTTATGATCTATAGGATGATTGGAAAGAGTTCAAGTATCTTCCTGAGTTAGTTGGTTTTTATATCAAACGTAATTCTTCCATCCTCAATTAACAATTTAATATCAAGAAAATTGATACTTTCACTATCATCATAATCAACTGTGAATTTAATTTTATTATGATAATTATTAAATTTATCTAGTATTGCATTAATTAATTTGATCTTCTGGTACCGCTAATATGAGAGATATCATCTACATAACGGTGGTAAAACGGAATGAATGTGGTTATGGATGTGAAAATATCAATCTCTAGATCATTTAATACAACGCTATTATAGGAGATAGCGGAGATTCCATAGGCATATCGAAAATTTATCTAGAGTGTATTATTCAATTTAAAAAAAGTTGAATTGAAAATAAGAGATACTGTAATTATAAACTTATTTAATGGAATTTTTGTATTAATACATATGAATTTCTACTGTTTTTTCAAACTCATAATAGCTAAGTCAAAGGGTATTCGTATATATTGATATTACATCAAAAGAAACAATTTTGTAATTAGGTTCAAGTGGGATTCCATTTAGATTATTCACCAATTCGAAACTATCTTTAATATAACTAAACCTTTTTCTAAGCTGTTATCTATAATGTTTTTAATATATGTTACTAAATAGGGTAGTTTACAATTAATCTCAATGAATTGCCAACTTTATGTATTTTAAGTAACCTGTAGGATCTCGACTTCTTTTTGTAAAGAAACGAAGAAAGTTATGAAGAAATTATCCTTTTCATTATTTATATCTTTCATTATTTATATCTTCTTCTTATTGTTTTAATTATTATTTTTCATGTACCAGACATAAATTTTACAAAAAAAAATGATATAGGCATATATAACATATTTCGTATAATTATAAATATTTATAGAGGAAAGCTCTCTATTATGAGATAGGCCTAATATGAGATAGCAGTGTTTCGGTTGAACTAATAAGTGTTATCTATTGGTTCTACCACGAATTTATTGCTCTTAGATTTAAAATTATTTAGTGTAAATTCATTATTAAATCATGTCTGTAGTCGTTGTAAAAAAAGATTTTAGAATTTAGATGTCTTCAAATTTCATTGAGATGAGTCTTTAAACCTTATTTATTATTTAACAAGTAAATATTAAGCAATTCTTCATGTAGTGATAAAGAACATACTAAACTAGAAAAATACAGTATATGTTGAATTATTTAATTACAGAAGTTAGATTTGATGACCATAAAATCGTAAGATGTGGAATTCTTAATACGATATATCCACACTGTTAATATCTACAGTGTCAAATTTAACCTAATGTGAATCGCCACTGCTCCTACTAAATATATCGTTATTTTTTACTAAAAATGATAATTACATTTAACACTATATAATGTTAAATTGACATTGTATAGTGGCAAATATAACCATTGTTTTAGTAAAAAATAACAATATGATTGAGTAGGAGCAGTGACGACTCACATTAAATTAATTTGACACTATAAATTTAACAGTGCAGGGTATTTCTAATATGAAATAACCTATGCTCTTATGTCATAGTTAAAAAATCATTGTTAAAATATAAATGTTATTTTACAATAATAAAAAAGACAATCAGAATGAATATCGAGTATCTATTTCAGCGATGCTTTGATCCAACTACCTAAAATCTAGATACAATTCATCTCATGTTCATTTTGCGCGCGCACTGGCTGTGTTTGTTTGTATTTTAGGAACATACAACAAATAAAGATTTTTAATTGCAATACTGATGTCTTATGCCTTCTATTATCAATTTCTCGGGGCATTTTATATTAAGAGCATAATTTTTTGACTTTGCGATTTATTCACTTTTTATATTTCTTTAATGTAATGTAAAAAAAAATAGAATTTGAATTAAATTTTATATTATCTTAAAGCTTATTAAAGTCCCTTCAAAATTATCTATTATTTTTTTAAATTCTGCCTATAGATTTCTATAACCTTTATCCGAATGAATTCGGTATCTCATAATATATATTGGGTTGTCCGAAAAGTTCGTTCCGATTTTGAAAGAAAATTGAAACGCAAAAGATTTAAATTTTTAATTTCATTTTAAATTTAAATCTTTTGCGGCACGAACTTTCCGGACAATCCAATATATGTAAGGGCCTTTCCTCTATGTTCTTATAAAAAATATTTTTTATGAAATAATTAATTTTAAGGAATCAGAATAACATAACGTCGTATTAAAACTAAATATATTTAATGAAAAATAATCCAAATTTGCAATATAAAGAAAATTGAATTGTTTAATAAACATTTTTGACAGAGATTTATAATTGAATGGATCCAATAAACTATCAGCTTTGGAAGGTTAACATTGAAAATTAAAATTATCAAAAATTTCTTACTTTTTTATCCATGTGTCTTATCAGATTCTTATTTTCGATATATCCAATACGGATTAACTAAAAATTACATAACAAAAAAGGGCATTTTTACATAATATTAAATATTGATTTAATTACATTGACTTAATTTTTGTGTGCACTAATTTCCACCCTTAACTCTCATGCCTTTTTTATTACATAATTCTGATTGTTAAGAGTCCTCTTTATTTTGATTGATTAAAAACTCATAAACGAAATTGAAATATATCAACTGCAGATATATTCACTGCCAGATCATGATATCCAATTTTATAGCGTGGCGCGGTCATAAAATTTTGCGTTATGTGTGTCATGACAGAATCAAGATAAGAGGTTTCAAAGTGAACTCTTCCATATTAAAACAACATATATCGTGCGTATTGGCAAGGGAAAAGACGAAACATTCTGACTATTTATACGTGTGGCCATGAGTTAGTCGTTTTTAGAGGTCGGCGAATTAGCAGTAAAGCTGGTATCAAAATACCGATGTCAGTTGTGAATTGTAATACATGAAAAGCTCCATACAACTCGCAATGGCATATGAAATGACTTTTTCAGCGGCCTATGTCGAAACTGTATCCGGCGGCGACCTAGACATTTGATATGTAATATAAAATAAAAAAAAGAAAAAATATATATGTAATATTTCTCTCTCAAGCTCGTACAGAGAAGGCTGACAGCCTTTGTGGCAAAGATAATTTACATTGAATGATTATAAAATAAAGTTCATTCGCGGAATAATTAATCGCGCTCTTTATATATCGCGCAGCGAATTTTCATTCTGCCTTTTTGTTTGTAAACAAATTTATTGCATTAAAATGCTCCAGACAATATTGTAAAAAATAACGGCGGACACGTAGAGCGTATTAATTGTCAGCGATTTAGTGTCGTCATCCAAGCGTTCATTTTTGCGACGGTGAGCTTTATGGCCACGTTTCATAAATTGCATCAGAGCACCCCTGGTACGTCGATGCCGGTTTTTAATCGGATTTCCAGCAAAAATCGGATTAATGACGATTCTCTGTAAGCATTGGAAATTGTTCAAGAATGTTAAAAATTCCGGATTTCGTACCACACAGCACTGTCACACAGAACGTAATTTCGTTTGCTTTTGTGTGAAATCGTACTTCAGGGAGAAAGTATCAATAATTTCGAGTAATCGCCATTTTCTCATTATTGCGTACCTATTGGGTTGTTCGGAAAGTTCGTGCCGACTAACCTATATAATTTAATAAATGTATACTAAAATTTAAATCTTCTGCGTTTCAATTTCCTTTCAACATCGGCACGAATTTTCTGGACAACCCAATACATATGTAAATAAGCTTCTTGTTACAAGATTTAATAAAGGCAAAAAAGAAAAATAATTTTAATTTTCATTACTGCTCAAACTTTTACCGATCAAAAACATTACTTTTCAATGCGATAAATCTCATATAAATCTAAGTATGGTTAAAATACATTTTCCTCAGAAGTTTTCACAGAAGCTTCCGTAAAGTGGCGCCGAAAAAATATCGCGAACATTACGAATATTGCGACCGCGTATACGGAATTACACTTCTCAGGTCGATTTATCAAAGCGAGGTGAAAAGTATGAACAAAGTTAACTTCCCAGATCGCGAAGAGAATTCCTAGCAGCGTCTTCGCGCCATCCTGAAGCTTTGCGTCCAACTTTTCTCGGTGGAGTAATATGCCATTCGAGAATGCACCTGTGACTTCCGCAAAATGTCGCACCGCGCGATCTTCTTGCTTCGAATAATTTAATATTCACGACAGCAATTGCGCGAATTACAATTTGTTAAGATCTCGCTTAGCTTTTTACGCGCGATTACGAGAAACGCGATTGCCTAAATGTCTTCTGCTATCTGGCTCCGTAATAACGTTACTTTCTCAAAAGTAGAGATTACATTTTATCCTCTAGGAATGAATGTTGCAAGTTTCCATTTTAAAATTAAATTCGTGAAAAATTAAATTTATGAATAAATTCAAGATCTGCGCAGATTTTAACTCTTCAGTGCTATACTATATAGCTTTGTCTGTACTTATCACATAGAATATTGTAAAAAATTATCGCAAAAAATAATATTTTATAAAAAATTTTTTATTAACAAAAATTTGTTATATGTTCATTTTTATTACGTTGTTGCACAACATTATTACAACGTAAAAATAAACAATATATATTATGATAATATATATAATAAATATATATATATATATATAATAAATCTTTTAAACATCTTTAAAAAATCTTTAAAAAAATTAAATATAATATGTTTATTAAATAATTATTTTTAATAAAAATATTTATTATATAAGATGTTTATTTTTATTTAAATTTTATGTATTTTATGTATTTATGTATTTATTTTTATGCGATATTTTTCATAACACCCAATATGATAAGCACATGACAAAACAGTAATGGCACTGAAGAGTTAGAGTAATTAATTAAAACGCCAAAGACATCAAGGCTCGGTGACAAACAAATAAATAAATGCTTCTTTATTAATAAAAAAGTTATAGTACAGCAGAATATTCCACACTGAGAATGAAACCAAAAGAATAAGTACTGAAGATAAAAATGTATTAGCACTAAATACCTACTGAAATATAATACTTCCAACCAATTTAAAAAATTATGAATCAATATTATATTTATATATATAGAGTAAATAATATCAACAAATTCTACAGAGAAATAAAATTTAAAAAAAATTTTTTTTATAACAAGATATGATGTTACCTTTAGAGGGTTAAAATATTTTTTACCAAATTATATAAAGATAATAAAAATTGATATAAAGTTTGATTGCAATATTTCTTACAAACAAAACATATAGAAACTATTTTACAAGATATAGCCTTCGATTTCTTTTTGTGCATATTTGTTAAATTATTTGCACTGATAATATTAATCATTTCATTAGTTTATAAATTAATACACATTTTATATAAAGAAAAATATATCTATTACATAATTAATAGATTTCGAGTTGAGACCGAATCTCAGTCAGATAGTTTCGAATTAAATTAATTTTGCCTTCGTTTTAATTTTTAATTTAATTCCTAATAATGAATGCATCCACTTCTCGAAGAAGCAGCGAACTCTGCTGTTAACAGAAATGGAACAAATGCGAAATTTCATCGACAAACTAAGTCAAGTGCGTTCTCGCGATTTTTGTAAAAGTGAAGAAATTTAACAAAGACTCAATTTGGTAGTGGTGCGCGGAACTTGTCGCAAACAGCGATAAAAATGTAAGTGCGCGCAAAATATCGTCCCATTGCGGCCTTTTCTTCTGATATAGTCTACTTGCAAGTTTCTAGAAGAACTTTCGAGGTGTGTGACGACGTTCATAAGCTTGTTTCGCGAAACGACGGAATGTCCTAAATTAAAGGGAAAAGAGAGAGAGAGATAAAAGAGAAAGGACGCCAAAGGAAAATTGAAAAGAAAAAACTACAAACTTTCCATGGCAGCAATTGAGAAAGCTCGATGTGCTTTCCTTTTTACGCAGGTGATATATCTTTGCTAATTCCGACGAAAATCACGCCTTAAACCTTGAATCAATGTTGCAAAAACAAACGGGATCAGCATCTAACGCGAATCTTTTTCCGTTTTTCCTATTTCATACTGTACGCCTTTTTTATTAACTATGTACTTAGCTAGCATTAATATATGCGTCTTAGTTATTTTAATCGTAATACTTTTTGGTGTATGTAATTAATTGACAATATAAAAAAATGGAGATATAATAATTATGAATTATAATATTTCTTCGCGTTGATGTTTAAATTGTAACTATATACATATTTTCTTTTCTTTATTAAAATTTACTTTAATATACCTATACATATTCGTGTAATATTATTTCAATAATAATAATAAATATAATCTGACAAATTGCATAATTAAATAAAAAGTTACATCGATATAAATGCAGATGTGTGATAATAAATATGTGTGATAATAAAAAGAATGTTAGAAAAAAAAATGTTTATATCCTAATATAAATCCTTTTTAATCCAAATATTAGCTCGGAACAAAAATTCATAGCGCAACTTTATTTATATCATATTTACATATTTTTTTTTTAATTGGATAATTATACCATTCGATAAAACAAAGTTCCAGCTTTAAAAATCTGTTTTTTTTTTAAATTATGATACGATGATTTTTAACGGAGTTATGAATAATCAAAGTCAAAATGTTCCTTTTATTTAATCTAAATAATTCAATAATAAAAAATCTCAGAAATATAAAAAAAAATAATTTTATAAAACTTTAAGAAAACTTTAAGTTTTCGTGTTAAAAACAATTTTCGCAAGATTTTTTGGACGTAACAGGTCCAAAATAAGAAGAAAATTTCCCATTCTATCCATCTAGTAGTTTTCTATATGTAAAAATTACTAAACTTACAGAAATTCAAAAGACATAGTGACTTTGCAAACATAGAGAATTTAAGCTTTAATTCCCTTTTTTTAAATTTAAATTTCGTTCATTTTTAAGAAAGTTACAGCTGCTTGAATTTTGAAGTTTGTAACGAATGAATTTTTGTTCCGATTCAATATGTACATTGACTGAATAAAAAATACAAACTTATCTGAAAAACTACAAATACTTCACTACAGTAACCTTTAACATTTTATTGAAACCAAAGAAACAAAGAATCTTTACGGTTCGGAAATTCGTTAGCACAACTATGCAGTTACGTATTACGACGCAAGAATTCCAACAACTTTACTCACAATCAGCGAATTTTTCTATGATATAAAGTTTTACAGATGATCATATTGATTATACAACTTTACCCATACTTTCCTAAAATCAAGCCAATTTTTTTCATTTTATTTATTGCTAAATGTTAGAATTTGAGAAATAGTTTTATTTTAATTACAGAGTAATTAATAATTTTATCGCGGCAACTTCTTCTCATCTTTCAACACACATTCTGCAAATTGTTACGATCATAGCATGTTTTAAATAAACGCCTTTGTACTCCTTTGACGCATACTATTAAAAGAAGAATTAAGATAAATATACGTAGAAGGGAAAATGCGAGATGTCAGTAGAAAGAAATAAAAAATAAAAGTGGCAAGAGTGGCAAAGTAATCGGTGTGATCGCAAGTTTATTATATTTATACTGTATAAACTTTCGTCAAGTGGAAATAGAATTTCATACATTTTGCTTATCTTACTTATAATTTAAAACAGAAATAACATAAGTTTGCTGACACTGTTATTTCAATATGATTATCTACTTTAAGAATTTTTCACGTGTTTTTTTTAATCATTTTTTTACGTCACATTGAGATAAGTCTAAGATAAGTGTTCCAATAATGAATTAATAATCAAGAAAGAATTAATAATCAATTCTTTATTATTATTTACTATTAATTAGTGAATAATAATATAGAGCTGATTATTCCTTCTTAGTTCAACTATTGCTTATTAAGCATTATAAAAAAAATATAAAACTTTGTGTCGGTTATCAAAAAAACTGTCATATATGTAAATCTAAAAAATAATATTTATTTTTGCATTTAAATTTAACTGAAATTTCATTGATATATAGTATATTACATATCAATTGTATTTATACCAATAAGCTTTTAACACATAAATTTTCTAAATTTAATTTTCAGTTTTTTATAAACATAATAAAAACATACTATATGTTTATATATTTTTAAAAATTGGAACTATGTCTTACTTAAAACAGATCAAGATAAGAAAATAAATGAAACTGAAACTGTCTCTGCGAAATTTGAAAGAAATAATTGTTTTTGCAATAATTTACAATCAAAATGATATGTTTCTATTGTATTGATATATATATATATATATATATATATATATATATATATATATTATATTTATATATTATATATATATATATATATATATATATATATATATATATATATTATATTGATATATATTATTTTAATATAAAATAAGTAATATTTAATTTGTTTTTAGTTTATCGTTGACAAATAATAACTTAATAATTCCAAATATTGATTTTTTTATCGCTGGGCACATTCAATTATTGAAACATTTACTTTATATATTGAAAATCAAATCTTAATTGTGCAATTTCAGCAATCTTACTAAATCAGTTAAATTATCTGTTTCGGTGATAACGAACGTAAGTTTAAGACAAGAAAAGTTCATTCTTAAACTTGTTCATGATTGTTTAGGAATGCTAATGAATGCAGCTCTCAATTCCAAGTCAGTTCACGTCGCACACCAAATACCGACTAGCGCGGAGCTTCTATCGCGGAAGCGAATCGCATAAAATGAAGGAACGCCTAGAATCTCTGCAACACTTGACTTTGTCTACCGAAATGTTCACGAGCACATAGAGAGCATCGAGTTCAAGATAAAGCAGATATCTACTTTCTGTTTTAGTTAGTTTTCTCACTTCTCACATTCTTTTTCTATTTTTAATATAACTTTTTTCATCAGATTTTTGTAAAGCAGCGTCTACTTTATCCAATTCTTATAATAAAATGAAAAGTATATATTTCATCTTGCTTATTAATATTTATAATGTTCCAAGATTTAATGAGAAATTGATATGGCATTTGTCAACAGATAAACATGACAGATCTGCATTAATCTGATGGATATGACAAATAATATAATTAAACAATAATTTTTAAAAATCGGTTTAGAGTAAATGGATGGGAGAGCTACTATACTATAATGGTAATACATACTACAACAAAAAGATTGGATTCGCGTTACCAATATTGGATGATCGATAGTTCCAAAGTTCCATTTCAATATTGCAGAATCGATAGTTTCGCAGTTTCCAGAAATTGAAAATACATAGCGCTACTCTCGCAGACAAAAATAGATATAACAAAATCTGTGGGGATCTTTGAATATATTTCTTTTCTAAAGCGGATGTCTTACATTATAGGTTTGCAAAGACGAAATAAAACGATGTGTTGATCTCTATTCTGGCTATATCAGAAAAGCGAAACTGCTTTAAATCGTAAACGCGATATATAGAATAAGTAATAAAATACCACAAGGGGAGACTTTTAAAACGTGGCATCAAGTGCTTTTACGAACATGAAAATGGCTTTTAGAACTCTATTAAAATTATATGAAGAGTCTGCGCTTTCGGATATGGGCATTCTTAGTCTCGACTATCTCTCCGCTATTAACGTTAAACTGGCACTCGAGTCGGTCTCAATTAATACTTGACGATAATGTAGACTGAAGAAAGAATCCGGCTTTTGTTTCAATGTTTAGCGGACAAAGTGGACAATCGAAGAAAGGAAAGACATCGGAAACTTACAGTGAAAACGTGAGATTTTGTTGACACGCCGACAACACCGAACAGAATCGAAAACAAGTAGCAAACAGAAAAGAACAAAAGCTCTTAAAGTAAATGACATAAGTGAGTAGTCAATCTTAAATTTTCTCTTTTTCAATCATGAGAATAATTTAGCCTCAGTCTAATTCCTCAATCTAATACCTTTTGTACCTTTGCTCCACCAACACAAAACACTAACAAAATTGTCTCGAGCGACATTTGCACTTTTCTGAACAATTAATTGCTTCTTTGTCATTTTTGCAATTGATGGGATCGTTTTCCGTTCATTTTGTTCTGCATCGAAGAAAAGGCAAACACTTGAAAATTTCTACGTCGGAAGCAACGCTACTTCGGATATAAAATGTCTTTCGATACAAACCGTCTTTTGATCGCTTTGTCGTAATGCCTTTGTGTTCCCCCTAGTTTTCTCATCCCATTTCCTCTGAAACGAATTTCGCATTAATTTCACGCGTCGAGGTTATATTCTTAAGCGCATCTCGGGTTTCTCCGCTTTTTCGAAAAGATACAGCATTACGACCGGATGAAAGAAAACAGATAAGAGTTTCTGGGGAGGGGGGAAGAAGAGATGAGCCACTTCCGTTACTTCATGATGGCGGAAGCGAAAGCAAGCTGGAAATCTACCGTGACCGAAGAATCCAACAGCGTCGTGGATGGATACTTCGCGTGTAAGTCAGTGTAAATATCTCCGATAACATGGAATTTACACATTCAAAACTTTTAAGTCAGTATCATATTCAGTTTTTTCATATTTAAGATTATTCTAAGTACAGTCTTAAGATATCATAAACCAATTACAGAACCGTATTAATTCCACTGGCACATTAGGACTTTTAAAGCAGTCCAGAGTTCATAACACACAAATTCTTCATTATAAAATTCCATAACTTGTCCTTGATTTCCAAACAAAATTTCCTGATTTTTCTTCATACTTTCAATATTTTTCATCCTGATTTGAAAATCGTCAAATATTTTGTTGGGGGAACACAGCAATGTAAATTACTATTAATGTTACTGAGATATTTAATGCTTACATTTAATTGTTAAATTAGTAATATTTCAAAACTGCGTAAGTATGAAATACGCATATTCACTTTCTTTAAAGCCAAAAATTTTCATTTTCCAGAAAATTTTAAACAAAATTCCTTGATTTTTCTCTAATTTCCCTGATAATTTTAAATTTTGCCAACATTTCCCTGATTTTCAGTTTTATAACAACTCTGCAATTGTTATTTTTATTGTAAATTTTAAGAAAACAGAGAGGCGGGGTCCTAAAAAAATCTATCGTCCTAAAAAAACTTGATGCCAATGTATTTATACAAAACTGTCGGTGAGCAGTTGTTTGTTTTGTTGCTAGAACGAATCAAAATTGCGTCTGTCGCCTCATGATTTAAAATGCAATCCGCGTAAGTATTTTTATCAAAAATATTTTTTGTTTTTTTTAGTATTTTACATATTTTTGACGGTTCAATAGTTTTAATTTTAATAGTTATAGAGATTTTTTTAATATAGTTTTTTAAATATAGTTTTCTATGTTTTTAAATCTTTTTTTTTCAATTTTTTTCAAACTATACACGTTTTTATAAAAGTTATGTCATATTTAATTTTGTATATTTTTACACTGATTATAAATACAAAAAAAACATATATTTACAATTAATGTACTATAAGATTTATTATCACTTTATTATTTTGTTTTCAAGAGCTTGATTACTGTATATAATAAAAAAAATCTTCATATCATAAAAAAAATCTTCATTTCTCAATAAATAACTTAAATTATTTAAATAACATAAATAACTTCACTTTTTTGAAGTCAACATTATCATACTATTTTTTTCCGAAGTATATATCTTAATTATTAGCAGCATAAAAGTTATTAAGTTTAAACTCATTGATAATATTAACGCATTTTTTTCGAAACTCTTACTAAGATTTTAATATGTGAAAAATAAATAAAACTATTCGGTTCTTATTATAGCAAAAATTTATTAAAGGTTCCATAATAATACAACAATTTCAGATTTTTATATAATCCAAAAAATAAAAATAAAAAGAAAATGCTGTAGCCCTGAACGACCCAAAATGCAAACCATGATTGAATGTTCCACTGTGCCAGTGGAAGATTAAGATATTACTTAAATCTCCTGAATCGTGATCGCAGATTGTTAGAATTTTACATACACGTGTGTTTTATCATTTTTTACGATTATTTACTGACTGCCAAGAAGATAAGCATAATTTTCATCTATTTTTACAAATTGATATTTTTAAATAGATCTCATCATTTTGTTTTATCCAAATTGTTTTTATTTACAAATAGCATGTAATAGAAATTAACGTGTCATTTCTCGCTTCTCACAATTCAATATGGCTATGGTGGATTAGTCAGGAGCCTTAAGACAATCTTAAAATAAGATCCGACTATGAATATCGGCTTTAAGACTCAAGAAAAAATGTGAATTCCACGAGTGTTACGAGACCGAATTTACGAAACATGCATATTTTCAAGCACAATTTCAAGATAATGGAAGATCTCGAATCTGTACCTATATTCGAAACGCTTCCAAACACAAGCGTGGCAAATATCATTATATATTTATATAATATTTCGTTAATCCTATTATAAAGAACATTCTACACACACACACACATATATATATATATATATATATATATATATATATATATATATATATATATAATAAAATACAATATAAATAAATATACTAAGCAAAATGTTTATATATATAAATTTTTTTATATTATACATACAAAAAAAATAT
>Ga0157364_1004665_pt1 | contig 13742 bp, 8 predicted proteins | sample AttsexASBM2_FD_111476 | JGI IMG/M metagenome (GOLD analysis project Ga0157364, IMG submission 111476) | Fungus gardens microbial communities from leaf cutter ant in Ribeirão Preto, State of São Paulo, Brazil - Atta sexdens ASBM2 | ecosystem: Host-associated > Fungi > Mycelium > Unclassified ... | reverse complement strand
TCGGCAGAATGATTTCGCTACTTCTCTGTAAGTGCAGCTCCTAACGGAGTCGTGCAAGGAACAAAGGGAAGAAAGTCCCAATCTGCCATTGCCGATCCGTGACAAAACGACGTCGACTATGGGATGGAAAATAAATGCGTCGAGAAATCAAAAGGAAAAGCACTATATACTCAACGCGTCCTTCGCTGTTAACTCCGTTTGATTAGAATTTAAAGTGGCGTTATCGTCACGAAACTGCGGTTTTCGAAGGACAATAAGAAAATCGTCAAACTTATAAAAAGAGCTTTCTCAAAGCGTAGATACAAAGTATTTTCTTTTAACGGCCATTTATTCTCTTTATAATTTACTATTTTATATGCTCTCTATAAAGAAAACTATAAATGAATACAGAAGTAAACAGTATGGCGTACATACAAGGTATCTCGATATAATCCTCTTTGTAAGAGCTTTGTCTGCCGATAACAAAAATTCTTTTCGCGCCTTTCGTCTCGGAATAATCTTCTTATAGTGACTAACTTTATTTCACGATAATAGAAAATTCTTTTCGCATTTTTTGCTCGAGAATTGGAAACCTTCTGCAATTTATGAAAACAGATTGCCTCCCTTTACCTCGCTATATATTTATTATTTTATCTCACAAAGAGCAAAGAATATATTGTTGCAAAAGTATTTCATAATATTAAATATAAAAATAAACATTTTCTGTGCGTTACTATTGGGTTGTCCGGAAAGTTCATACCGATTTTGAAGGAAAATTGAAACGCGGAAGATTTAAATTTTTAATTTCATTTATTAAATTTAAATCTTTTGCGGCACGAACTTCTGGACAACTCAATACATCACGGATATATATATCGTTTCTACTGGAGGTTCTCCTAATTTAAAAAATTGCGTGTTCCGTTTTGCGCACAAAAGTGCCTACTTAAGCACCGCGGAGACTTGTAATCAGCAAGAGTCGACGCGATGCGACGGCGGAACGCGAAATCGAGAGCACAAAAGGAAAATGGTAAAAGGACCGTGCGATATAAGACATCCCGGCGAAGAAGAGGAAAGCGCCGTTACGGTAAATTACGCCGAGAGTACAATGCGAAATATAAAAAGCGGACTTGTAATAGGCGGGCATAAGTAGCGACGTCTAAAGGGAGGCGAGATACCGTGACCCGACCGATGAATAGCAGCAATTCGCGAGATAACTGTGATAAATTCATGGAAGCGTTGAAGGAATCGAAAGGGCACATTCTATATGTACATCCTAAATGTGAACCAATCGAAAAAAAAAATCACTGATGGACTATACGGAAAGGTCAGTTTTGAAGTATCTAAAAATTTAACTAAACTCAAATCTAAAAATAATCTTGTTTTGACCATCAAAATAAATCGTTTAAATGAATATAATGCAGCAGAAAAAAAAACTTGAAAAGGTTAATCCGATTTAATATGTCTAATATATTACTGAAAATCTCATTGATTATGATACTTGAACTTTATTGATTTCGTCTTGATGAAATTAAAGTCCTTGGGTATCTATTTCTGAAAACAGAATTTAAAAAAGTTATGAATTTTTGAGAAATTCTCAAGACGGATGATCGAACAGACAGTACAATGAAATTATAAAATAGTTTGCTACGCGCTGCACTATTTAATAATTATATATTCTCTAAAATCTTTGTAGTGGAATCTAATTCTAAAGAGTGCCCAAACAGCGCTTACGAAGCGTTAACAAAGCGTTGAAAAAGCGTATATAATCGCTTTTTTAACGCTTTGTAAGCGCTACTGGGCTACTTGGGTGACATTTGAGCTAGTATTGAAAAAGAGTAGCTCAATTGTCAATAAAGAATGAAATTTCACTCTTTAGAATTAAATTCCACTTCAAATATTTTAAAGAGTAGGACGCTTGAACTAGCTGCTAAAATGTTACAACGTTTTACAGCATTGTCCATCATGCTTAAATTTACATAATTATTCGGATGAGCTAACATAAAAGTATTTTCATATCTCTATCTATCTAAATTTTCGGATAAAGTAAAATCGTCTTTTTTTTTCATGTATGTTTAGCTTTATACAAATTTATTAGTGTGAAGTATTTTTTTTCTACAAACATCGTCGATAACAAATACATCAAAAAATGTCCTCGATACATGTATGTGAGAGCTATTTGCAAGCTGTCGGTCGACAGACGGATAAGTAAACAATCGATGTATTTTGCTTTCTCGGAAATGGAAATCGAAATGCAACGTTTGCAGACCCAGGACGTGTTCAGAAATGCTGATATCTGACTGCTCTTCAGTTTTCTTCAATTTCGTTCGACGACGCAACACGTGGTCGCAATAATATTAATTTTAATACAAGAAGTGCACTCATTATCTACCTCAATCCGCATATATTTAGGAACAGATTTTAATATTATATGCTGCTTGAAAACTTATCTGATTTATGTATAATATACGTATTGCGTTTGCGTCTTTGCGAATACGAGAGATTCGCAAAGGAGATTACGCCAAATCCAAATTCACGTTATCTAGATAAAACTGTCCTTATCTATTTCGAATGCGTGACGATACAGAAGGGTTACAGGAGGAAATCGGCGCGAGTGGATCGCGCCCCTGGGAGTACCCCGACATAAATTCCGACGTTTCTACTCGGTATAAATCACCGAATGACGCACAGTTCGTTCTGAAAGAGGTTACTTTCCACTAGGCGTCGAATGAATCAATTTCTGACGCCGGTATTTTCTCGCGAGAAATGGAAAATGAAATCATTAATAAATCAATCTCTTTCACAGACTTCAACGCCGTCAAATGTAAAGAGACGCTTTTCAACATAGCAAACGAATACCAAAATCGAATCGAATTGTCATTGAAATATTTAAATTGAGATGCATTGCTGGAGATATCATTGATGGCATATCAATAGGAATATTTGTGCTAAGTCAAAAATATTTTGATATAACTATTTCCCTTGCGATTTTTTTTAAATACTAAGTCATCTTTCTTCATCCACATTTCCAATATACAATAGAAATAATGCGCATATTCTTGAATATGATAAATGCAATAAAGGGAATACCTTTAACGAATATTATCAAAGTTAAAGTCTGAAACTTTATAACTGATATATCATTATTAATTATATCATGTGTCGCAATATAATGCATTTCACCGTATTACATTCTCTCTTTATATTTCTTCACAGAATTCTAGAAATATCATAGATATAAGGCTTAATAATGGATAATTTTTGAGCGATAGTGTATTAAAAGTACGCTTTGATACTTATAGCACAAAAACTATTCATTATGAAGCCTTAGATCTATAATACCTTTATCTTTTTTATTCACATTATGAGCTTATGCATTATATGGGAAAACTAATTCGTTTCACTGAGGTCCAATTAACTTTCCATATAATTAGTACGAGGTCCTTTCGTTTATATTATGTTCTTAATAGAATAGAGCGGATTGTCGGTCGCAAAGTGTCCTCTGGAAACGAGTAGTCAGTTCACATCGCGCAACGATTTTAATTTCTGTACACTCCGTGCAACAGGCGATGATCCAACTCACGTTTAAGTTTGTGTTTTTACGCGCACCTCTCGATACCTCTTGATCCTCTTATCGAGTTTAAACTGTAGTATATTTTGCTCTTTGGTATTTGGCATCTTCCTTCCGTTCACGTGTATCGCGTTCGTTGCCGAAATCACTCGCGCATTCGCTTTTGTGCGCCGCATTTGCACTCGTGAATTATCAAGGAATCGTTTTACTTAAGCTAAATTAATTTACGTGCCACGTCAAGAGGCATCCACAGCACAGTCCTCATGCGTTCAAGTCTGAATTTATCGGAGTTGAATCCATGTGGGTCGGCCGACTACGTAAATGCATTTTGTCAATAAATGCACTTGATAAACAATGTACGCATTGTACAAAGGATTTTCATTTCAGTCACAGACAGAACCACTCGATATTCACTGATATCCGAGCTAATACACGTTGTTGAAGCTGGTGTAAGCCGAACTCTAAATTACGACAAATCTCGAAAGCTGTGCTGCAATGAAAAAAAAGAATCTGGTAATGGCTACACCAATGTTGAGTGAAGTAATTCCATTGAAATAAAATAAAATAGTAATATTGAATAGTAATAATAAAATAACTTCAATCGAATGTGTTCGGTTAATATAAAAATAATTTTTACTTTTACAAATATATATTTGATAATTATTATCAAATAGTTGTTTGTATTATTATATTTGGTAATAATTACTAAATATTTAGAAAAGTAAAATTATTTTTGCTTATACTAATCGAATGTTACATTAAAATTATTTCACTCGATATTTGATAGCTATGACCACACTTTTCTTTCTATACATGAATACATCTCGATCATTAGAGCAATAGTTTAAGCTTACAGGAACCTCATAGAAAATGTTTCCAAATATATTCAAATATAATTAGGATCATTAAAAAATTTTTATCCAAAAATGAACTCTTTCAACTGCCAGAGAATTTGTCTTTAACATATTTCTTTAGAACATTGAATACATTATAAATGAATGCTGATCTGTATGAATGCAGTTTTACATCCGTCCTTTATTTATATCTGCATAAATAAACGTGGTATTCGAGCACCATATGAATTGAAGAACTATGTACATAAAAGGAAGGTTGAAGTTTTCTAGCACAAGAAGATTTTCCTCATGGTCGCGTTTTATAAACGGGAGAGATCTTTCGTTCCGAGAAAGACGGGATTCTGGTCCGGTAGTAGCCGTGAAGAAAAAAAAATAAGAGCTCGGCCCCTCGCGGAACATTGATTTTATATGGATTGTAAAAGGCCTTACGAGGTGCCTCCTACGCGCTACGCGACTTGTCCTTCGAGTCTGGCCGATATCTTTACGTGGATCTTGGATCTCTCAGGTGTTCCTCTTCCGTCCTCTCAGAATCCTTGCAAAGATTTAAATCGCGCCAAACTTTCTGACGATCTAGTAAAGATTCCTCCCACGAGGGCAGTTTGTCGTACCGATACTGTCGTCCTCTCCGATTCGATTCGTACATTCTCATATCCCCGTGGGTCGTAACACTGATGTCTTTACCGGATTTCTTTTTGTCCGTATCGGAGACCACGAACGGTGTGCAAAATCGACATTTCCTTAGTAAAAATGTAATCAAATCTTGTAATTTTGTAACGGTAATTAATATCGCAATTTCCAATAATTATATCTTTCTTTTATTGGACTTCCTTTTACCTGCTTAAAAAATTTTAAAGAAACGCGAAGCCAATATTTCCTCAGTAAAAATGTAATTAAACCTTTTAATTTTGTAATGGTAATTTTAACGTCGCAATTTTTTCCTATTATAATTATATCTTTCCTTTACCAGATTTCTTTTTGCCTGCTTCAAAAATTTTGAACGAAATGCGAAGCCAATATCTCCTCAATAAAAATGTGACCAAATTTTATTTCAAGTTTTTAAGACGTAATGATAATAAATGTCACAATTTCCTGTATAGTTATAAGTATCATCTCTTTTGATTCCCTTTTGCCTACTTTGAGAATTTTGAGCGATACGAGAAGTCGACATCTCCTAATAAGCAAAAATCTGATCGAATCCTGATCTTTTGATTTTTTAATAATAATGAATGCCGCGATTTTTTGCATTGATTGTCAGAGCTTTGTGTCGTAATAAGAATGTCTGTGCAAGACAACGATAGATAGTCCATTCATACGGACAACAGTAATTATTTATTTTCCTTGTATTACGTACTTTACAAATGCAATTCAACAAAGAACAGATAAGCAGAGTACTACGTTGGAAAGCCGTAAACGTAAATAAATGTATTTGCACCATAATTGTAATGCAGAAGTTACAAAGAATTATGCAGACTTTGAAACTACTTTTTAAATTAAAATTTTACTAAAATAGAGTTCATTCGTAAATACTGATAGAAAATAAAGTTTTGTTACTGTAAAATTATCCTACACAACATTTAAAAAAAGAGATAATAACATTTTGTTATTCTTATCTGATAAAAAGATGCAGCACTATATTAAAACTTAAACTCTGACGTTGGCGACTGAAAAATTCTTCAATCTTCAAATTTGCCAATCAAGTTAATTCATGGTCGACTCATCAAGAACTTTTTATACGCTGTTATTATAAATCGTTATCGTTGAAAATATCATGCAATATATTTCTATTCAACGAGTGTTTTTAGTTTAGCAAATTAACTTGCAATTAAAGTTAATTTCGTAACAATTTTAATTTCTCTCTGTAGTAACATTCTTAAATTTTTATTGCTAAGTATAGTTTCGTTATCAACTTTAGACTTTTTAGCTATACGAAACAAATAAATAAAATAAAGAAAAGAAATACCGAAACTCCATTACTTCACATTTTACTTAACTCTGTAAAAAAATAGAAGTTCTTTTTAGGAGAAGAGTTATAGTTAAAAGTTTTAGAAGTGACAGCGGTAAAAACCGGCCGATAATATCGGATAATCCAATATTGGAACTTCATAACGAAGAGTTTAAGAGTGTGGCGAATCGGGTCAAATATATAAAATGTATAGAGATTTATAACATAAAAGACTAATGTTAGTAAAAGAAAAAAATTCTTTCAAGGAAAAAAGTTGAATTAACACACTATTGTATCAAAGTTCTTAATGTATAGTATCTTTGATGTAAATTTTATGCATAAGATATGAAACGTGAAAAGCAATGGAAATTGTAAATTCTACGTAAATCTCGAAAGAAACTATTTCCTAATTCTTTTAATCTCTTATAGTTATAACAACAAAAAGGACAAATGATATGAATATAAATGATATGAATATAAAAGAAATGAAAACAGCAAAGAAAATTCCTTTTTCAAAAAAAAAAAAAAAATGTAAAATTAATGTCGTTAAAATTAATTGCTTAACTAATTAAATGTGTTTCTCAACAATTTGTTAATTCACCTCTATCCTTTCTATTTTTAATATTCTTTATTAAAAAAAAAAATAAGCTTTCCGAAGCAAATTTAATTAAAATGTTTTATTATAATGTGAAACCCGTACTCAAAAAGTTTCAATCACAGAACTGTATTATTAATCGGATGCGTACGATACGAACGGAACGAGATGAATTTTAGCAAACGTGAAGAAACTTTATGCGTTCATCCTTGTAAATTAAATAACGTACAGATACATGTAGTCAAACGAGCTCTGGCGAAATCAAAATTAGGATAAAATTACGATGGAAAGTTTGCAGTCAATGTTGAAAGAGAAGAGAGAGGTTGCCGATATTCTGTTTCCCTAAATTTTTTTAATTTGCATTATACATAGAATGGGCATACCGCTTCGCCGAGATTTTCCCTTAACAATTTACAATTCAACACCAATAAAAAAAAAATAACAGTAAGCAAAAGTATTACATTTTACATAATGTAAGAGTATAAAGAGAATATTCGCGATAAAATCGATGCTATGATAATTTCTTAAATTAATAATTTCTATATTAATATTAAAATTTTAAATATTAATAAAGCATAGATAATGTAATAATAATATAATATAATAATACGTAGATTGTAGGTATAACTTTAATTTTTATCACCTTGATTGTTAAAGGTAAAATTAAAATTATTTATTAATCTATAGTAGAAGTAAATTATTCTAAAAGTTTAGATTGTGAAAAGAATAATTTGTATACATTTTCACAGATTATAAAAAAATTCGTATTAAAACTTTTAATAAAACCGAGAGTCCCCAATTCACAATATTTTCCGATTATAAAGATTTCGCTTCCGCATCATGCACTTGTAAAATATGAGGCGCGCCCACGAACATCGCCATTTGTAATCGATGACCGATGAAAACAATCGTGCCAGTATCATCGCGGCTATTAATCGCGAATCGCGACGAATAACGATTTGTTGCGAATAATAACTATTTGTTGCAACGTTTCCAAGCTATATTCAGTAGTATAATATCGACAAGCTAATGGCTGCGCTCACAAGAGACTTCCAGTTTCTCCTTCCTCTTCCTTTCACTTCCGTCTGCCCTCCGGCTTCTTCGATGTTCACAGAAAGTCCTCGATATTCCCGATCGTCTTGTATAGATCTGCCGATATCCGGTATTGTGTTGCCCGAAAGCCATTTGTCCCGTGAAATATGCACGCGACGCAAATGCTGCGCGTGTCCCATCGGGCAGATCAAGAAATGGCAGAAATCAAAATATCGAGGAATGCCAGAAGGCTTCGAAGTAATATCAGATGTTTCGCCTCGTGATTTCCGTCCGGACGTTTCTTTTCCTTATTTCGTTCCGTGAATCATTTCCGTGACGACAATTCGCCATATAAAAGGAATACCTATGTATAAATAAAAAGCCGTGAACTCTGCAGAGAAATGTCGCTGAACGCGATGACTCTATGGATTTGACGGTCCGATGAAATTTTCTTGTAGAATTTTAAGAATTCCAAACGTGCTAACATAAAAATTACACCTCATGGAAACCAGAAGCAGAAATCGGAAACGTAATCTGCGCATTAAATTTATATAAAAGACACAAAATATATTGTTATCCAGTATTATTATTATCCATTATAATTTTTAAGATTAATCAATTCAAATAGCATTTTTATGTTTGATATAAGAAATCAATAGTTATTATAGATTAGAAAGTCAAAATTTTCGTTTTCAATTAATCTTTTAAACAATAAAAACAGTATTTTTACATATATTGTAGTATGAATATACATGTACGTTTCAAATTTTGCATCAAAGCAATGTTGCTTGCTCTACTAACAAAAATAATGCAATAAACAAAATAAAAGAAAAACATCAAAATTACTTAAAAACTGATTTTAAAAAGCATGATTTTAAAGAGAAAAAATTTCACTTCAAATATAACCAGCTAGCACTCCAAAAACTCATTACTATTAGAGTGGAAAAATTAACAGAATTATGCGCGATGTTTTTAGAGACGAGTAAATAAATCGATGAGCTCTGGCTAATATGTAGCTATTACGTGCTGTTGAACACAAAAGACAAGCGAATTGTCAATATCTTCAGTATCAGAAAAAACAATGGCGAGAGGGACATATTTCTCGATAATGCTGCAAACGAAAAGGTCCGCGTCATTGTTGCTCGATCAATCGACATTCTTGTCTTCTCTCTCGATATTTCCCGCGCGAGTGGTGAAATGAAAAATGGTGCATAGGAGTGCAAAATCTTGTTGAGTGCTTTTTCGAAGAGCCTCTGGGTCGGCTTTGACCCTTTGATGGCCCCCGTCACGAAGTTAATTGGGAATCGCTCGACCAGCATGCCGAAAAAGTCAGAAAGAAACGGCGGATGAGGCAGCTATCGAAAAGAGTGGTAAGTGGTAAGTGTGTTGCACATGAAACAGAAACTGTTGTATAGAAGAATAGAGAACTCCGAATAATCATTGTTCTTGATGTGTGACGCAAGATTAACTCTCAAAGAAGAATCTGGTGTATTGAGCAATGCAAATGAATTTCATAGTTTCAACTAAATAGCTCGAAGCAAAAAAGATTGGAAGTTAGAGTGCTATAAAATTGAGACTTTTATTCTTTTTTCATTTTCATAGAGAAAATTTAGCCTTCATTAGCATTAAATGCAAGTTTTGATGTATTCAACTTTTTTTTCAATGTTTTTTCAATACTTTTTTCATTATTTATAACTTTATTAAAAATACATATAATTCACAAACATATTTATTTATTTATTTATTGTGTATAGAGAAATTACCAAGCATACACAAATGATGAGGCATCAGTAGAATTGCTGTTACTAAGCCTCTCAGAAAACGAAACGAATTACAAATTACAAATTACAGAACAATTAGTACAATTCCAAAAAGATAAGCTTCTTGCTTAAAGTAAATAATTCGATAGTTTTAAGAAGATAGAGGACAAGAATAATTTAAATATAATTACAAAAAGCATGATTAAAATAATAAACGCAGACCTATTACATAGTAAACGAAGACAATTAAAAATACACGTTGAGAAAAAGACACGTTGAGAGCAATTAGTAAGAAAGGAAACGTAAAAATGATAGAGCAGAAGAAGATAGATCAAAGGAAAAAAACTTTAGAAGAAACAATTCGTGATCAATTGTATCAAAAGCCCTCGAAAAATCAAGGGCAATAAGCGAGATTAATAATCCTGAGTCGAATTCGCGTAACACAGTATCAGATAAGTGAAGTAGCTCAGTAGTACTGTGAAAACTGCGAAAGACTACTGACAATCAGGAATCGAATTGTACTTTCGGAAGAAATCATTCAATTGATCGAAACAAATACGCTCAAGCAATTTAGAAAAGAAAAGAGGAATAGAAATTGGGCGACAGGGGGAGAGTGAAGAGGGGTTACTATTTAGAGAATTGAATTTACAACACATACGTTGCTATTATTATCCGAACATGTAGATACGCATAAGTGAACAACATAATTTACATTTAATTACATTCGCATTTAATTACATTTGGCATTGATTATGGCGCGAGATATATCTTCCCGCACGAAGAAACGTCATAATCCCGAAAAATCTAAAGAGACAAGAAGATCGAGTAGGGGATGAACGACACAAAGTTTTCAGCGGAACGAGTTAGGACGGTTGAGGTGGAAAAACGCATTTCTCGGAGCAATATATCAAAAAGATACGCGTGTCCGGGCAGATCACGAGCAGCGCCTGGCGGTGCCCGACGTCGTTCACCCCCGTCACCCACGAGCAACGTAAACCACCGGCGCTACTCACGACTCCACCAGTAAGCCCTGGAGAGATAACCTAATGCTTGGCCCTATTAACGCGGGAGTTCACTCTTCCCTACGATCCCCTCGCCCTTGGCGTCTCTCGTACCTTGAACCATCCACAGCGCGTGGATCCGGCATTTGCACGTGGAATAGAACGGGGCCCAGCGGCTGATTCACCACCGTGACGGCCTTATTCTGATTATCTCCGCCGCTTTTAATTGCCAGCTTAATGCACTCGGCCGCCGCACTTTGCTTCCGCCATCTCGTCACGATCTTGGTCGCAGCCACGAAAACGAGAATTTCACGGGCATTGTCTCCCTCTCATCTCGTAGAAAGTTACGTCGACGGGGAAAATTAATCGCGGCGCAACGCGACGAGGTAACATGGAAGTCAAATGTTAATAATACTCGTATTCAATAAAATTTTCACCGAGTCTCTCTTCCTCTCCATTATCAAAATTTCCGCTGCAGGAAGTTATTGTCGGAATTCCATTGATCCATTGATACAATGCTGTTAAATTGAAATGTATCAGCAAAATATATTTTATAATCTACTCTGAGAAAAATGCTCTGGTTGTACTAACAGGAAGTATAAATAAAACGATTTATTTCAAAGAAATGTTTAACATTAAATCGTAATAATAAAATGTTTTACGGTTTAATGTTAAACATTTCTTCGAATTAAATATTTATGTTAAAATTTAAGAGCACTACTTGCAGCACCGATTTTTATTAGCCTTACTTTCTTTATTACTTGTTTTTTATTAGAAAGAATATTTACATTACTAAGATTATAGATTAATACAGGGCAACTTGTAAACAACTTGTAAATCAATTACTTGAAATGAAGTCATTTCTCTCTTTCTAAGTTTGCGCCTTTTTATCGAGCACGAAAGATGGATATCGGTCATTAACCACTTATTTCATTCTTAACGTGACTCCAAGCGTAACACGTTTTCGCAAAGTACACAGTTTGTATCGAGCCATCTGTTTCGATAAGAGCGGATTTGGAAACCGCTGAGTGATAAACGATAATTGTAAACGCGTAGTCACGGAAAGAATTACTCCCGAAAAGTCTTGTATACAGAAGAGGATACCGCACCCAAGAATGCAAAATTCGCCTGACAGAACGAAGTAAATCATTCTGGGTTTGTGATCAATGAAATGGAACCCCTTTGTAACATTAGCGGTACATCAGTACAGCATGAAATCATCGGTGTTACAATCATGTAATATCCCACTCATATCGCTCTAATGAAATTAGATACCCCATAAATCACACTTACGGTCGAGGCTGTAATGAATGGTCGAAAAGGTGAAGACGAGCTGATAGATGATACGTTGAAGGCGTCTAGCTAGATGAATTTGCATCCCTTCAATCAATTCATGGATTTTGCACCAGAATGCGATAATACTTCTATGAATTCTTGTTTAAAAATCCGTCTTATTTCAAATTTAATATAATATAAATTAATTATATATAATTATAAATTGTCACCTTAAAAATTAGCAAAACATTGATATTCAAAAAGTATTAAACTGTAACAAAAAAAAAAGATTATTGCTATGAGAAATAAAATTCATAAAAATAAGATACAATTAATTTTTCGAATGTAACGCTTCGCGTGCGATCTTCTTGCGATTATCGCGGCCACTGGCAACATTAGCTATTACCGCGGATGCCAGTTAAATTTAGGAAAGTACTCTTTATCCCGTGCATTGGTCGGCAATCGATTTTACACAGAGACCACCTACCCGAGCCTAATCTAGCATTTACATGCTCGTCTGATTGCGTGTACGGATTCGGCGAACGAAATCGCTGTTCCTCGTGGGATAATAGTTGACAACCACTGCTTCCTTCCTTCGTAACTCCGGATTAGCGTCACTATCGAGGGTACTAAATGTCCGATCGCTATCGTATGTGCAACGCTGATAAGGGTACAGGGAGGCACGCACGTCTAACACGCCCGATTCTCGTGCTAATCACTGTTTTAATCCAATCCGTGATAACGACGAGGGTTAGTCGTGACGATAAATTGCGTGATAAAGCTCGACTCTATATATTTTTTCCCCCCTCTTTTTCTCTCTTTTGCCATCGCTTTCCTCTTTCGTTAACCCAACGAGACACTTTCAACAGTGCGGTGCACTGGCTCGTAAGCAACGCGGTCTCGTGTAATCTGCAGTTCCACTACACGAACACTGGCGATGATTATCCTAATCCCCTTTTACGAAAGTTTAAAATGACATTTACAAAAAAAAATTCCACTTGCGAGATACGCCGTTAGATTAATGAACACGGCATACAGAAATTTTGCCGTTATACGTCAACTTCTCTTTGAGAACATCCGAACTTTGAGGACATACGTCCACAACACATTGTCGTATAACTACGTAACGCAACTGACAACGAGCATTAAAAGAACGGTTTTGCCGGAGTATTTAAAAATTTAGCTAAATACAGATCTGAAAATAATTTGTTTAGACCATCAAAATAATTATACAAGATACTCAAGCTAGAATACGCTTGCTAGAATATTAAAAATTTTTTACAGCATTGCTCATGTTTTACGGTCCTTTATAATTATTTAGCTAGTCCAACAGAATTATTTTCTGAGATCTGTATCTAGTTAAATTTTTAGATATTTTAGCAAAATCGTACTTTCCGTATATATGTTTTAAATTATCAGTACGTTATAATTAAAAACTATTTTATATCTGTTGTCTCATTAAAGATCTCATTAAATTAAATATTAAGGTTATCTTTTATTTATTATTTTAATTGACTGAGGAAAAACTAAGTAAAATCAAAACGTTTTCCTGTATATTATATTTTAACTAATTGAGACACTCTAATACATCATTTGATATTTTTGATCTAATTATTTGCTCATAAATTGACCTTTCCATTATTCTAAATTATTATTACCATTATTCTTCATTATAAAAATTATCGTTATAAAAAATATTGCAAAGACATTATCGTAAGTTCAGAAAATTTTAATAG
>Ga0157364_1004664_pt1 | contig 13742 bp, 6 predicted proteins | sample AttsexASBM2_FD_111476 | JGI IMG/M metagenome (GOLD analysis project Ga0157364, IMG submission 111476) | Fungus gardens microbial communities from leaf cutter ant in Ribeirão Preto, State of São Paulo, Brazil - Atta sexdens ASBM2 | ecosystem: Host-associated > Fungi > Mycelium > Unclassified ... | reverse complement strand
TCTCTCTATCACGCTTCTCCCCCTCGCGGCGAATCTCGCGCTCGCGATCTATCTTCTCTGTGTCTCTCTCTCTCTCTCTCTCTCTCTCTCTCTCTCTCTCTCTCTCTCTCTCTCTCTCTCTCAACACCGACAGGAAAGTGGGTCGATGGGGCCTTGGCGCGAGGCTAGTTCGTTCACCCTGCCTGCCTCGTAACTGGGGCAAGATGAAATTAACCGAGCAGTCCGACCCTCCATCCCTCTCCCTGTCTCACCGTTCGCCAAGTAGAGCCGTTGGTGAACTCCGCGACTCATGTGGCCAATCGCTGTCGGGCCAGTTCAACGAACTCCAACTGGGTCTCCCCACCTGCCCCACTACCCGGTAGCTCTCCCACTCCAGTTTAGCTATTCGACGACTAAGCCTCCCCACCTACATCCACTAGCGAAGGTCACCAACACAGCCGACTATGTCTCATCGGCGCGTCGAAGATTGGCCGAACCGCTCGTACGTACGCATACATACATGCGTGACGCGTAACTTTGTGAGAGAGCAACGAATACACGGCGACGGCGACGACGATGAAGGCGGCGATGGTACTTTGGTGACGTACGTTCGTACGTATATACGTACGAACGTACGCGCCACCATTGGCCTATCATCGGTTGGGAATTCTCGTCAGCGTGGACTTCGTTACGTAACCGTATACGATAGTGAATTACGACGGTAAACTACCTACTCACGAGTCCCTCTCGCTATAATCTCTCTTTTCTCTCCCCCCCCTCCTCTCTCTCTCTCTCTCTCTCCATCCCTCCTTTCTTATCTTCGTTCCTCGGCGCTCCTTCCGACTGTCTTCACTATACATGGAGAAAGTAGCTGCTAACTGCTTCGCTGGACCGTGATCACTCTCGCTGCTAGAATGCTTTCACCGTTTCTTCGTATGTCGCGAGTGGTCATCCTCTCGCCGCTCGGTGCATCATTATTATCATCTCCGGAGCACTGACCTACCGTATGCGACGCGTGTACGGGATGGACTGTTAATTGCAATGACTGTAGACTGCTAGAGCGCTGTATGCGCTACGTGCGCTGTATTTAAAAGACGAAATAGTTTATATCGAAAAATATATGCACTACCAATCCTAAACATTTTTTTCCATTTTTCCGTATAAAGTCATATTTGAATTCTATGTTTTAACGCTTAATAATACGTACAACTTATATTAGTTTTCAATTTATTATTGAATTCTGAACTTTAATATTTTTAGATGAAAAGTATTTCAGAATCTGTGTTTCTAAATCAACATTATTCAACATTTATTTTTTTTCAAAATTAACGGTATTATTAACGTTATAGTGAAAATAACAAGAATAGCTATTTCGCGAATCAAAGTGTTATCAGTGCGTACAGATTCTACGAAAAAGAAGAGATTGACATTTGATGAAAGAAAGCCTATGTCATAATAATAAAATCATATATCCTTGGCTGGATATTTTCTAATTGCGCTTGTGCGACTGTTGGCTAACCTCAAAAGCAAGACGCGCGGGCAATGGCCTGGCCTCCTCCCGGTCCCCAGTGACCTCGATTGATGCACGGTGTCCTCTCCCAGTCCACCTTCTCCCTCCCCTCTACTCCCACCCTACACCCTCTAAGCGGAGCGTTGACTCGACATCGCCCAATCAGAGGCCGGTTCGTCGACTCTCTGGGCTGCTCTCTCGGGGTCGTTCTAATCTCGCAACGTCCCTACGCCAAACTGACGAGAAGCCCGATAAGAGCGATCTCGCTCATTCTCTTTCTACATGCACACGCATCTTTTTCTTTCCTTCTTTCTCTCTCTCTTTTTAGCTTTTTGTCTCCCCTTGTCTCTTCCCCTCTCTCTTTCTCGCGCGCGCGCTCTCTCTCTCTCTCTCTCTCTCTCTCTCTCTCTTTCTCCTCTCGTTCCCTCCTCCATATTGCCTTTCTCTCACTCCCTCCTGTTACCGAGGTGAATAACCTCAAATCATGTCGGCACTCTTATCGCGAGCTCGGAACCCTTATCGAGTAAACGCACGTTCGCTCGAGTTCGCCGAACCGCTGGCAAAAATGACAATTTTTCTTGATCACTCCGCGTAATGTGAATGCTCATAAGATGCGCTCGTCCTGTGTTAGCGCATGGAGTGGGAATGATACTTTGAGGAACCGACGACCCAGTTTGGCTAGTCACAGTAAATATCAACGCTTTTGTTAAGAGGCTCGATACAGATAACATCAGTCCATTAGAACAGAAAACTTACTTTCTAGCAGTCTCGCAAATCTCAAAAACTAATAATAAATAAAACGAACACTGTTGTTTAATGTTTTAAAAACAAGATAGATTTCTCTTGCAATAAAAGAAGTTAAAAAGACGATATTTCTAAATTAGAAATTCTAATAGTTGATCAATTAAAGATAATTACGTGACTTTTTGATGTCTATTTTTTATCACGTGATACGTTTTATACAGAATACAACACGCGCGAATAAACAAAAACTAGCGAAAAATGTATGACAGAAGAAAAGAGAAAGGGAAGCATCTTATTTCTCGTACGCGTTTTTCCCTTTCATTGGCATCCGGACGAGCCACCTTCGCCGTTGCCTTAACTTCCTAGCCAGACCACTCTTACTTTCTTTCTGGTGAACCGTCTCGTTTGAGATTCGTATTAAGAAAAAGAAGAAATTTCTAACATGTTATATTTTCTATTATGTTGCGACGAAATATCTTGTTTGAATTTTGTTGCGAATTGATTGAAAGTCTCGTGTGTGTCGTTTCACCATTTTTAAATACCTCGTGTGTGTATTTCCAACGTAACTATACACTTCATTTATTTCGTTCGATTAGATCAGCGAGAAGTGAAACGAATAACCATTTACGATCTAAAGTATTTCACGGAAATTCAAACTGAGCGATTACTCACGCGTCCCAACCCTCGGAACTTAGGTGGTGTGGGGAAAAGGTCGTGGGGGTGAAGGGAGGGCCGGTAACCTCGAGGCCAATGAACTCTGACCCACCTAACAGTCCCGGTATCGTTCATCCCTTCCTCCGGTGCTAAGTATAGCATTTCTACCAACCTGTCGTCCTATGCTACAGATATTATATCCACCCCAACTTATGCACTCCTCCTCCATGCCATAGCTCACTCATCCCTTCAAAAACTCGCTAATTCTACTTTTCTTGCTACGAGCTTAATGCAAAGTACTTTTGTTTGTTATAAAATGTCTGTTTCAAACAATTGTGTCATACGATTTGATCTCATGAAATTTTTCTAAAAATATAGGAGAGCGATAATGAAAGATATAATAGATATTATTTATTAACTTTAAGAATAATAGAATTAGAGTACTATATAATAACTAAGTGTTAAGTTTAAATATATATAATCATGAGGAGAGAATACATATTAATGAGTAAATTCTATGTAATTTCTTCGTAGATAAATTCTCTTAAATAACATTTATATATTTCTTTGTGGTGAACTATCATATGTATCTTCTCTACCTCCAAAAGCAAGAGGGAGATTCGCGAGCGTCGAGGTCGCGAGGTCATCGACCGTCGAGGGTGGCACTCACCCTAACTAGGCCAGCAGATCTGTCTTTCTCTTTCTCTCCTACCCCCTCTTTCTCTCGATACGCCCTTCCTTTCTCCCACCCAATATAATCATATCCCCACCAGGACATGCAACCTCTCGGAGACGGGTTTCATGATTCTGCTATTTTCGCGGGACCACTCGACATGGATATACACGGGCCACCTACGTTTGGCGGGATAATTTGTGCTATCGAGGTCATTCCACCCTGCTTGATGGAGAACGAACTACTTCGCTCCGCTATCACTTACATCGAGATTTAATTCTTTTCCTTCTGCTGAAAGCGAAAATATCAGAAAGCGATAATATTTTATGTTACTATGATAATATTTGAGACTTATTTCTATTCATCTGTCTTTTGTCAGTTAATGTACATGTGAAACACATGAAATACTTAGTCCATAATTATATACATACATAGACTATATTACCTAATAATACGTAATTCTGTTAATCTTAAATAAATTTAAACAATCCATTTATTTTTAAAATTAAATAATTTAATTGCATTTTTTAAATAGTTTCTTTAATCGTTTTATGATTAATTATAATTATAATTACAATGAAACGGATAATTAAATATAGTATTTGTAAGATATAATATATGTAAGATAGTGCCACACCATATTAATTTGAATAAACGAGAGGATGTTAAAAATATGCTAATGAATCAACTCTTAAGTTGACGGTTACTGATTCAGGATCAAAGGAATGCTAGTCTGAATTTGTTAGAACTCGATTTTATAAACTAAAACTTGTTTGAAGAATTGATGAAAAAAAAAGATGCTGCTATTAGTCTGTCAAAAAAAAATCAGCGGTAGATATATCGATGACTATTATAGATTGTAGGACCGAAATGCCGCGCAAATCGAACACACAGCATCATGGGCTTTGTCGGAAACATCTGAGTGTTGCGGTATCTTGTACATATATATTTTTGCTAAGATGACAACTGTCTAGAACATATTTTACTCGCCGGATTTTTTCCTTTTTGTTACTGTTAGATAAAAAAATGACCAATTGTGATTTAGAAATGATTTTTTTTAAGAAGAGTTTTTTCGCAGTACCAATAGAAAAAATAAAAAAGACAAATATAAAAAGAGAAGAAAAAGTTGTGGAGCATTTGTAACCCAATGCTTACTTTTTCGCCATAAAAGTAAAAAAATTTTTAAGCATACACGTACAAAAAATTCATCAATAGCTTAGGCATTCCTGTTAGAAATTCAGATTTTTTTTGAGTTACTCTTTTTTTTAGAGGTATCTACCATATGTATTGGACTGATATTCTTTACCTATAATAGTTCTTTCAAGAACAAACAAGGTTTTTTGAAGGTTTTTTCCTATGTTGTGAAAGAAAGAATCATAAATAATTCCGTCTATGTAATTTTTTAAATTTTCATAAAAAGGAAAATCTAAAATCTCATATTATTCATACACACACACACACACACACACACACACTCTCTCTCTCTCTCTCTCTCTCTTCCTCATGCCCAACAAACAGTAAATATCCATCTTAGAAACTTGTTCTGTAAAATAGACCTCGTAGATCAATATATAGATTCATATTCTTATATTTGAGACACTATTTATTTTTAAAACGATCTTCAAATAAGAACGGACTACGAATACTGTCCTTAGTCTTTATTTTCTACATTTCTCGCAATTTTCTCTAGAACGGATAGTTTGTATTCTATATCTAGATTTTTATTGGATCTTTAGCATTATCCTTTAATCATTATCTATCTGAAAGATATCACATGTATTGTAACATGCCTGACCCGCATTGATTTGATTGATAACAATATCAGAATTAGCGAACCATGCGTTGAGAGAAAATTAAGTGTTTTTTTGTATACTATCATTAATTGTTCAGTGTGCATAAAAAATTACATTAAACTGTCAGTAAAATAACGTACATTTCTCAGAGAGAAAGTTACAAATCTTAAGATTTGATTTCGATTGCAACTTTCACTAAATTGCGTTTACTTTTCGCCTAATAATATACTAATAATATACTAATCGCATTTATCACGCCTTACCTAGCTTCTATGCTCTTTAACGTGTACGTTTCTCCACATTGTAAGTGATTATCATATCTGTGGCTAATAAAATGCATCGCACGACGGTTAACCGTGACGAGTAAACACTTAATCACTCCTCCGAGAACGCATTCAGCTTAGAAGGGGAAAAATATTGAATCACGATCGAGAGGCGGCGTGAACGTCGAAGGTGTGCATGCAGAGCGATTATCCTCATTCGATGTCGATGAACCACTTGACGCGGATTCCGGCTTCGAAGGACACAGGATCGCCGATCCGCGACGAACTTCACGTACAAATCAGTTATTATATCGGCGTATCAATTTGCATACCCGTTTGTTTCTTATACGGCGCTAATCACACAAATTGCAACTATTGGGCAAGTTATAAATATGATAATAATCGTTGCATAATGTCGCCGCCTGCCGATAAAGTGATACGATCGATATAAAAGCTAGGCGCACTAGGATAATATGCAAGTTGCTCCAGAACTGTCATACTTCTTTTCAGTTAGAAATTTTTTAATTATCTAAGCACGCACAAGCTTATGCAATACAAGAAAAAGATACCTTGTTTATTCACGCCGTTCCGTGCAGACTGATAGGGTAATAGGATGTTCGCATAATGTTTGTTAAATATTTATTATCATCCGCTATAAGAAATATATATGTATATTTCGCGAAGAAACATAATCACAATTTATTGTAATTTGTATATTCATCCATTGGATAATTTTGAGTTCTGCGAGCAATCGATGATTACTGCAACACATAATCGGGGATAGGTGGAGGTTGGTGCGTCGAATCCATGTCGCGGTTGACCGGGTTAGGAATCGTGGTGAGATCGTTGCCCCAACGACCCGATACCCCGACCAACCCCGGGATCTGTGGTGGTATTTCCGCGGGAGAACGGGAGGCCGGAAACAGGCAACGCGGACTGATATCTCGAACGTAACTGTGAATTTTGCACATTTCATTCTTATTAATGTTGTTGCGAATAAATCATTTAAAATAAATGTTTTATATGAATTCTTTTTGCATACACTTATTATCAGAAATGGCACTTTATCAGCACTTTCTACTTTGTAAAAAAAATATAAAGATGAAAAAGAATTATTTTCGATATATATAAAGATAAATTTTTATTTTTTTTTATCTGTTAAAGCTGAAATCGTTTTCATGTGAAAACATTGTTTTTTTGCCGAGAATGGCGACACTTAAAGAGTACAAGACATCGTAAATGTTATTTGACAAAGCGCAGGAGTTTTATCGGAATATAGCTAGAGGTGTCATGTAACCATAAGGCCCATAATATGATGCTTGCTTTCACTTTCTGGGAGTAGCCGATTGATATCACTATTATACATTATTTTGCATCATTTTCATATATTCCTTAAAGACTTTTTTTGACACATATGTTTTATAAATTCTTTTGATTAATTTTTATTAATATAAAGAGACATATAACTCACTTCATCGGGTATTACTTCGGGTAGTACTTCATTTGGGTATTATTTAATGCTTAATATAACTATTATTATAATCATAGCAAATGTAAATATCAAGTAACAGCCAAATTTTCATAACGTAAAATTATTTTTACTATAAAATTAATCTCATTTCACTGCAATCTCTAAAGATATCGACTATCGACAGTAAGAGGCAAATTTTGTCACCAAAAAGCTGTTTCATAAACGATTACGGAGGAAGCTAGACGGATAGAATAAATAAAAAAAAAAGAGAGACGGCAGAAAAGAGAAAAAGGACGAGAGAGAGAGAGAGAGAGAGAGAGAGAGAGAAAGCGAGAGAGAGGACATGTGTATGTTACGTGCGTTGTCTGTATGTGGAGGCGTGCGTCAGTGATCTCTCAAGGCCTTCGCACATTAGTCGTTCGGTAGCGTTCGCACCGTCCCACTTTCCTTCGCGCACGGTCAACGACCTCGTAGATAGGTGTAGTAGGTGCTCCAAGGTAGTACACTATATGCGCGCGCTCGCGATTCTATCCGTTCTCGTTACAGATTGTTTCAAAAAAGGATATGCCAGCAGCAAAATTATATATCCTTGAAACTATAAACCCGCGATGCGATTTCACGCAATCATGCGAACGTTTATCATAAGTCCGCAAGAAAAAATGAAAAGGAGAAACTTCTACGCGCAATTTTTATGAACGTAATATGATTTAAGATTATAGATTATAGATTTGAGATTTATTAAAATTATTAACTTGTATTAATATCGCAATTCCGAAAGTTGCATATACTTTCCGAACATTCTTTTTACGTAACATATGTTTTCGTTACATATGTTTTTTACATAATATTATCTTTTGAGTATTTGTTTTAAACCTACAAGGATTAACTGATTACTAGATGATTTCAAAAATCGACATTTCATTGAGATGGTCAGTCGTAAAAAACTACTAACAAAAAATAGTACCCTGCATCGATGAATTAGAAACGCTACAGGAGATACTTTGTAGAAATACAGAATGTCATAAATAAAAAATACAAAATTAGCCGAAAATATAAGTAAACCGTAACAGAGATTAAAAAACGAGGTCAATTTGTTTTACTGAATACTAATCATGCAGTATAAACCACAAATATCCGGAATATGTTCTAAGAACATTTCTAAAACCTGTGGATAAAGTGTGCTATTTGGAAATTTTTTTCTTCGAAAAAATTGAAAGTAAATTGTATGGGTTAAGAAGTATCCTTTCTGTACTTTGTTCCGGCAATGTAAGAATACGTGCGGAATATAATAAATTCTCAAGGACTTTAATAGGAAAATGTAATTTTTTGTGTAACTTTATCGAATAATGACTGATAAACAAAAAATGGAAAACAAGATAATGTTTCTACCGAGATTTTTGAATCATCCTATACAAAAGTGCGCGAGTGTGCGATACAGCTGCTAGGCACACGCATGACCTGACATACATAATCACGGTATAGGTTCGCGTACGATCCGTGCGAAGGCGCCACTGTCTTTCGCGAATCTTCGAGGAAAAGTCGGTACGACAGAGAATTCACATCTCGCGAGTCGGTATCGATAAAACAATCGAGATAATGTTATGATCTATATTAAAAAAGAATTCATTCTGATTATTTTTCGAAAACATGTGATCCTATTTTTTTTTTATCCGCCTGTCAAAGTTACATGTTTCCGTATCTAAAATGTAACCTCGAATACAAATAAAATAATTTTATAAATAGGTTTTAAGAGTTTTTAACCTAGATTAGTTTTGTTAGATTACAATAATCCAGATTTTGTATTATTATAACTTGCTTTGAACATTTTAAAGAGTTACAATATTTGATCAGTCTAGGCTATATTCAGATTCCCACCCAGAGCCATCTAGATATCATTTTATTCTTGTTCACTAAATATCAAAGATAAAATGATATCTAGAAAGCAGAAATAGGAATTTGAATAGGAATTCAAACAAATTCATTGCCGAATAACTGTTTACATTATTAGTTTTGTTCTATGGTATTTTTTTGATGCTCCAATTTAAACCGATTTTATTGATGTACGAATTTTATTTCAATCAAACATCATATGTTACATATAGAACGTTTGACTGTGCAATAGCGAATCAAGAATAAAAAAAATTATAAAGGAGAAAAATTATTTAAAGCAGTGACTTGAACAGATGTAGCGAAAGGTCGGTGAATGTAATAAATAATTAGAACGCTGACTTGCGCGATATATTGACGTCAAGCTTAAATCCTTACGCAATATCTATCAACATCTATAGATGAACGCATTTCTGCATGTGATATCTATTTTTAGTTTGATCAGTGTCGGGGGAGTGTCCCATTTGCGATGGCGGTATACGGTCATACAAGTTTGTGATAATGGCAAGAGATATGAAGTATCACCTGAGCATGAAATCGACATAATTTAATAAGAACTTGTAAATCGATTATTATCTTTCGTATAAATTTCGTCACATATTCATACGATCGTATCAATTATATTAATATTAAACTTTGATCTTTTTGTATAAATCGATTTCGATTGACAAACACGTGATACTGCTATATACAAGTAATAATTAATTATTAAAATTAAATATTGACAATTAAAATTAAATGACACTTAATGATACTTCTTTTTTCTTTCGAAGACGCTACTTTCTCTTATATTTATTAAAACTGTATTAATAGATATTATCTTAGATCGCATCGATTAACATCGCTATATTGTTCATATATTTAATACTAACTAATCTGTTGTTAGTTATTGATGATTTCTGCTTATAGCCTTCTATTCTATTCTTATTCTCCGTCGCCGCTATTTCTCGCAGAGTTTATATCGCTCGTAAACAGATGTTATAAATGTGCATCGACAATTTGCGGAATGTAAAGATTGCGAAAAGTAAAAGAATCGCTAGAATCTATCTATGTCATAATCTCATTGTCATTGAGTTATTAATTAAAAATATTCTTGTGTGACATGATGAAAAGTTTTATATCGTATATGAGAGAGTAACTCAATTATAATTTTATTCGAGTCAGCATATGTATCCTTTATATTCTGCACTTATTCTATTAATTCTACAATTTTCAAAAGAAATTAAATGCATATATCCGCGTCCAGTTAAGTTTCCCCTAAATAGCGTGGGTACATCGACGCCTGCGCAAAAAGCCCTGCGTTCATCCCGCGTTTCACCCTGCCGCAACATTCATGGTCACATCAACCCTCGAGTACGCATTAACTTCCCGTGGTGGAGCATTGTTTTAACATTTTATCAGCGCGAGTATGTCAACAATCATGATGCGCGATGACGCGAGTGAGAACACGACTGTTCACGGACCGATCATTAGATACAACAGCCTGGATCCGATCGTGATCATCGAGACGACCGCTATTGTAATCACCGAGACGCAGAAAGCTGAGAGACGTCATCAACGCATCAAAGGTTCGTCCTTTATCTATCATAAGGTGTCCAATAAATGTACCGGCTTCTCTTATACGACATCACACGTAAAAATAGCTGAGATCTTTCGAGAACGTAACAAAATGCTCATTAACGAGTGGAAACGTATGTAATGTCCCATCTTGTCAATCTTGTCGGCATCTCGTATCTCTATTCATCAATATCATAGAAAATTCTATTACTATATTATTTTTCTTTTACTATATTATTTTACTACTCCTCTTATTATAATTTCTTATCCCGACGAGGTCATTTCTTTAGAAGGATGCGTTGCTCAACATTACTGTTCCGCGCAGGATCGGTCGTAGACTGATATAGGATTGGACTAGTCTAATGATTCTTGTGTTCCATGTTGTAATATTAAAAATACACATACTTCTTGATATACGAATCATACATTTTTCAGTTATAAGTTAAGCCATTGTAACATTGGAGAATGTTTTAAGTTTCTATAAATTTTCACTGTTTATTTTCATATTTTACACAATTTACGTAATTAAATTGATTATTTGTTTTCAAACATATTTTTATTGATATTTTATTGATTTGGAACAGCGTTGATATTTGATGTATTATTATAATAAAAATTGCCGGTTAAATGAATTCTGTATCGTTAATCTTATCGTTAATTACATTTAATTATGAGAATATCCAAATTAATTTTGTCATCCCATTATGATTATAGAGTTTAGCTTTTGTTTAAAACATCCATCAGTGCTTCTCCGTATGAAAGATTATATCATTTTTCAATTGGACGCATTTAGAATATTGCAACTTGCTCCGGGAAAAGCTTTGACACTGAGTCGTATCGATTTTACCTCAAGCGGAGCTCACGTGCTCGTTGACATTGACATTGTTCGCGGGCTTGCACGGACGCGGGCCTGCCATCTGTCGACCGCGAACCTTACATGTACCTGACGATTAACTTACACTGTATACCGCGCGATGGCAGTTGTATCGTTCAAACTATCGTCGTTATCATCTTTTTAATTTGTCAAAGCAGAAAAAACCGTATTCTTTATGTAAAATACATTTTTATTTACACGCTTACATAAGAAAAGATATTCTTTTACTATTATCGATATCTTATAAGATTTAATTCGATGCTTGTTTTCCTTTCTAAATGCACTCACATTTTAGGGAAATCATTTTTAAAAAATCCAATGATTGAACAGCTTCCTAGATACTCATTTCGCTTATTTATTAGAGACCTCTACAATTGAATGTTATCTAAATGAGCCCTGTCTTTTCTTCTTTTATCGCATATCAGACTTTCTGATTTCAAGGATGCATCAAAATTCCATAAATCGTTCGCAAAGCCAACAAGCACTACTACTACTTTTGTGTTAATAATTGCATTTTTATCAGGCCAGTATCCACTCTCGTAACAAGTGCGAGATCAGACATCTAATCTCGATGCAAAATTATACTCATATGTCCCTGAATACGCTGAGAGAAAAAAACTGTCTGGCAATAATAGATGCGAGAGTGTACCAGTCGTCGCAAGTTTCTCAATTGCTCGCAAAGGCTCATGGCCATTGTTCTATGACTATGGTGACTGAAGTGAGGTCTACGCCCGCTGTCAATGACATACTGTAATAGGTCATATATATTCATTTGCGTTCAATTTACTTATTGATTCAGTATTATCGTCGAAAAAAAATTGCAATAGCTGTTTCTGCAATCTTATCAGTATCATTGAAGCTTCATTAACCACGTTAAAACATGCGTAAAAGCGCGTGACTTCTATTCCTTTTATTAGATACGCCCTAGATGATAAAAATCCAAAGATTCTCTACGGGCGGCGCGAGGCGAGGTGAGAGTGCTTTCACCTTTCTCTCTGACGTTGTCTCTCTTCTCAGCCATGTGATTCGCCTCCCGCTCGTTTCTCTTTCTCTCTCTCCTTGACAGCTTTTACTCTCGATCGCTCGCTACCTCTGCCACTTGGAGAAAGCTGCATCTCTGACCTCGCGCTCGCGGCGACATTTCTTCTTTCTCGTCTTCGATCTTTCCCTCCTTGCTCACTCGAAGATCCTCTCGCACTTGTTTATCATTTCATCGATCCACCTTCGGAGTTGCGTCACAACTCGCAACTTCTCATATACTTTACCGGGCTTTATCCATACGTGTGACCTTTTTCGTCCGCTTATATAAATACATTACCAAACTTCTTAAGCGCTTCTCTTGTAAAGTTGAATGATTCTGACGGTTTAACGCAAACGATTAGTCAATCACCAAGTACATTAATGAGTCGCATTTCAACATATTTTGCAAATTTTTTTTTTTTTATTGAAACAGTTATTCTAGTAAATCTTTTCTTAGGCAAAAAGTAGGAATATTTCTCGTATTTATATTCTATGTAAATATTTATATTCTATAATTATATCTATTAATTAAATATAAATATAAACTAGTCATTTGAAAAGCAAAGTTGTATAGATATTAATGTATTATATATCGATGATTGAAATCGTGACATATTAACAACTTCTCGTGTTATTTTTCACATTGTTATAATTTATTTTATAATTGTTTCTTTTTCGCAAGAATGCAATACAGTGATAAATTTTAACAATTTTAGATTTACTCAATATTTCTTAATAGCGATTAAACTGCTGAGACGAAAGTTCGATGAAATTTGAATGCCCTTAGACAAGAAATTTTATCGCGTTGTCTCGCAAGTAAGGCGATCGTTTTTACAGTCAAGCATGTCCAGCATGATATTGGGCAATCGGACCTCGGCCGTCCTGGATGTCGGCCGGTAACCCCGACCGAATCAAGGCCACGGTACACGCTGTCAGCTCTTACTTTCACGCGCTAGACGATACTTGTTCTACTCCACGTATCGATAACGACGTAATGTTAATGTGCAAATCAACCTAAATGATGCTTGATCAACGTGGCTCAACATTACTGTTAACTGTTAACCATTCTTGCGATGACTGTTATATTATATTATTTCATGCGTTATCTCACAACAAAAATGATGCAATTTTTTTCTAAATAGATTGTGTGTGTGTGTGTGTGTGTGTGTGTGTGTGTGTGTGGGTGGCGTGTACGCGTGTGTGTGTGCGTGCGTGTACGCGTGTGCGTGCGTGCGTGTACGTGTGTGTGTGTGTGTGTGTGTGTGTGTGTGTGTGTGTGTGTGTGTGTGTGTGTGTGTGTGTGTGTGTGTGTGTGTG
>Ga0157364_1004663_pt1 | contig 13744 bp, 3 predicted proteins | sample AttsexASBM2_FD_111476 | JGI IMG/M metagenome (GOLD analysis project Ga0157364, IMG submission 111476) | Fungus gardens microbial communities from leaf cutter ant in Ribeirão Preto, State of São Paulo, Brazil - Atta sexdens ASBM2 | ecosystem: Host-associated > Fungi > Mycelium > Unclassified ... | reverse complement strand
TAGATACAATTTACCATAAAAAAATTCCCAAGACATCAATAAGCCAACGTGACGATATTATCCTGAACAAGTGAGAGAAACAAAATTGTCCCCTAAGGATAATTCATTATTTTTAAGTTTCGAGAGTTGATGTTATATGCAAGAATCAGTAGAGATTTAACGTGATAGCTGAAAATTATTCTGCAATAATTAACGCGATGTAATCAAGTTAAATTCTGAAGGGACAAGTTTGTTTAAGTATTTAACATTTCAGCTAACAAATTGTTTAATGATTTAATAGAAAATTCAATATCGAATTGTTTACAAAATAATTTGTTGGAGTTAAATTAGAAAAGAAGAGAAAAAATTTAATTGTATCTACCAGAGAAAAATTTATTCTCTGATGTAAAGTACTCTGGTAAAAATTTTTGTCAAAATTTTTCATTTAATTTTTCAGAACTTTTATATAAATTCTAGAATTTTTCAAAATTTTTATGTAAATTTAAGAATTTAAATAATTTCATAACTTTTTAGAAAATTTCTCTAATTTTTAATACTAATTATAACACTTTTCTGAAGTGCTGAGAGAAGCCTACATCTTTTTTAAAAATTCTTTATACATCTGAATTCTGAAATATTTAAGAGATAGAAGATTTCTGAGAGTTCCTATTTTGTAACTTCTGATTAAATCTTATAAAATCTTTCCAAGAAATTATAAAATGAAAAATCTTAGAAATCTTAAAGAATTTACACACAAGAAAAATTCTAAGAAAAATTATACACTTTCTCAATATTTCTGAAAAATATTCCAGATCGTATAAAAATTCTGAAAAAATTTGCATTAGGATAGATAAAGAGTCCTTATCATATGTTTTTGAAATTGTGTAACATCTATGAACTCACATTTTGTATATATCAAAGAATTCCCATCAAACGAGGTTAGTATATTTTTATATCGTTCGTACAAATTGATTGGTTTAATGTAAGAATTATCTCGATAAAACTTGATTGAATTGGAGATGGACGGAGATTCGATAGAAGCTTCCTTTTGCTTCTGAAACGCTTGTTCAGCCGAAGATGATTGTCCGCGAAATAAGTTTTTAAATGGCGTTTCAGTTGTAAACAACTGTTCTTTGAACGGTTGACTACTGTATGTCGACGCTTGTCCCTCGAAGATTTTCTCCGGTGTAAGCAATTGTTCTTCGAGAGGATTGTTTGTGAGGACAGCCCGTTCTTCACGCAATTGTCGATTCTTTAGTACTGCATCTTTGTACAACAATTTATCTCTAAACGATGTTATCTTAAAGGGATTCTGTTTGATCGGTTGATGATGAAAAATTGTTAAGCCGAATGGATAAATAGCTCGATCTTTTAAGAATACATCGCGAAAGGTTCGTTGGCCAGTCATTTGATTTCTCACTGGTACAGCGGTCGAAATTTGCAGACCGATCGTTTTGTCGATAAATGGTTGATTCAGAAAGAAATTCCGCGGATGTGGTTTACGATAAGTGACGTCCGCATTGGAACAACCGTCTCTTTTAATATCATACGCTTTCACAGATATTAATGTCACAGCGATGACGATAGTCTGAAGATAGATAAAGACACTCACGTTTGAAAATATCATGATCACACTGATTTTCACGACGATTTTTAAAAGCTTATCAAAACTTACATTTGGTCAAATGACCATGTGTTTTAAAATTAAAAAATTGACGTATTAACTTGCAATACCCGCAAATTTTAACGATGACATTGAAGATCGAACGTAATGGCTACAAGTGTAAGTGATCGAGATCGACAGATCTTATATAGGATCAATGATACTCTTTCTTTTCCAGTTTTTTACCCTTCCTTCATTAGTATAGGACTAGTCTGGTAAAACACGTCTGATACAACATTTGACACACTTTTCTTCTTTTAGTATAGAATTCGAACTTATGAGTTTTTTATATACGAGGTACAATATAATACTATAATTTTATAAGTTGCATTTTATAAGAAAGTATATTAAACTTAATGCATTAATATTTCGATCGCATTATTATTCCATTAAAAATAATACTATTTTATTAAAAATATCGCTTATTATATATTATATAATATAATTTAAGATTTAGATCGTGGATCTCAAAGGAAATCTTTAATTATAAAGCCATTTGTTTTTAAATATATAAAGATATTTTTTTTTAATGAAGCTATTTGAACGACTATTTTTGAAGAATTTTATGAGAAAAGAAATTTTGCATAATTAATTTTAAATATGTATTTTAAGAGTATTAAGATTATACCATAATAAGATTATATATCGATATACTTTTTTAATGCTCACTAACTACTTGAATATTAAGAGGAATAAGTATACTTTCTTCTCTGTAAATCATTTTTATTTTTTCTTGAAACTGCATTGAACTTTTGCTAAGAATATAAGAATCTGAAATGGCTAAGAGATTTCTTCCATCGTACAGATCAAAAAGAGAAATAAAGATACACTAAAAGAAGAATTGCGCTTGCTACTCCGCGTTTTAAGTGCAAGAAGGAACCACGTCCGCCTCGAGGTTCTTCGAAGGAAATTGCTCGCAATAGATGCGGCCAATTGCAAAGGTTGCTCTTTACGCACAGATGAATGAATTTACTTTAGGAATATATCATTTCAAAGGAACTCGTTTTCCGCTCTTTCGACTTTCACCTGGAAGACAAATCGGGAAAACCAAGGGGATGAGATTTATACTGAACTTTAGCTTCAAGTCCGAGATTGGAGAATGAGAAACAAATGAAAGAAAAAAGACAAAGAATGTCTTCTTCCAAGCGTGCTACGCGAAAAAGCCATCTGCGTTTCAACGTTCACGTGCAAAGTTTATTTTACTTCAGTCTTATAGATGCAGATTCGCCTTCTTCGTGGCGAACAGGCAAGGCAATAATCGACGAGTTAGAAGAACAAGATTAACTTTTTCTATCAGTTCGATCACTCTTGTGAAGTACGTTTTCCTTTCGTCGCGTCATTCTAATCGAAAATATATGTTGAACGTTGAACTTAAATTATTGCAAAGGGACAATTATGAAGGAAAAGTTACTATTATTATTACTATTATTGTTGTACTATTATGTTACTATTATTTTATTAATATAACGTTCTAGATTTTTAAAATTTAATGTCAATTTAATAATTATTTTAAAAATAAAATTTGTTATTATCAAGAAAAATACAAGAAAATTAAATAGATATTGCTTAAAATATAATATGTACATTTATATTTGTAATTTATAATTACACATGATTTTTACATGTATAACTAAAGTATAATATATTTATATTTAATATATATATATTTATATTTAATAATATATGTATATATTAAGATATAAGTAAAAACAATTGTTCTATATAAGTATAGAACTATAAAATTAAAACATCAATAAAATTTTTTAATGTTCAAACTATTAAAGAAATTTATATCGTAATTTTTAAATATTCCTTTTAGAACAATTAAAAAATATATAATGATATATAAAAGACGGATATCATAATTTGTCCATTTTGTAATTTATCCGTATATTTATCCGAATTCGAGGGCTAAGCTGGCGGTATAATTTTTATTACTTTCTTACTGTCGCTTTTTTAAAACTCTGTGGACGTTCGGAACCGGCCACGGAAATTTTAAGACGATCGTATTTCATGCGTTCATGAGGGCTGCTGCTTGGCGATACTAAAACATTATTATTTATCGAAGGTCGGCTTAAAAGCGGTATCATGAAAATTATTATGGGCCGTCTTTTGAAACGTTCAAGTTAAAGATGAGCAAAGGCACCTGAACCACATCAAAATTGTCGAACGAGAGTTCTATACTCTAGTGCATGTGGAAGAAACTTAAAAAATTCATATTAAAGATAACGATACATAAAGAAAATGTGCGTGCAATAGAAGTTGAAAAGAGGGAATCGATCAATCGTGTTTAAAATTTCGAATAGCAGACATTCTCGAGGATACTCAATCGTGACCATTTGAATGCGCTCAGTTTGCTTCTTTTTATGATCTTTATCATTTCGCGAATCATTAGTAGTTCCTGAATGATATAAAATAATCAGAGCTAATCTATAGTAATAGTAATAGTGCATACTGCGGTACTCTTAAACAGAACATGCGAGCTACCTAGCACACTAATGAGTTTCTACGAACCTTCTCGTAGGCACGAAACATTTAATACGCCGCACGCGTGAATTCGATGCATTCGTCGATTAATGCACACAAAAGTATTTTGGAATGCAGAAACTTGTACAGAAACTTTAATAAGCTACAAAACAGATGTGCATACAATTATCAATTTAACTTTTTAAGAAATTATTTATTGTTTGGACATTTCTATATTTGTGTGTATGAATTATTTAATAATATTGTTATGTTTTATATATTTTAATAACAAAATTATAAAAAATAACATTGAAGTTGTAAAAAGACGTTGTAATATTGATGCAAAAGGTCTTCATATTGTATTTATGATGCTTCCCATTTATTTATTATTTTAAATTTTGACACGTTTAATTATTATTATTTTGTATTAAATTAAATTACGTCATTTTTTTATTATGCGTCAACGTTAGATTATTCAATAATGTATGTATTTCTTTTATATTAATTTTAATACGTCGAAGCGTGTGCAATCATTAATGATATCTTTAATGATATCATTTTTAATGATACAAGATAAGAATCGCAAAATATATCCGTATCAAAAGTTTTTTTTTTTATAATGTAATAATATAATGATTATTAAGTACAAATGTCACAACTGAATAAATGTTTGATATTTCATATTGCAAGTAAATCCAATTGAAATAGCGTTCCAACTTTAGCAAAGTGCTGGTATTGTATGTATTGAAAAATATCGAACTTCTCGGAAAAGTTCATTACATTTACGTATACAACAGTCAAAGTTAAAGATATAATGGGTGTATTGATATCGTAGGTAAGTTAATATTCACACTATAGAAAAGTATCACATTTTAAAAAACATCATGTATACCCACATAAATCCGAATATAAGAAAGAATGAGGATCAAATTAGAAAATGATTTGCAAAAATAAAATATTAATAACATATACGAGAGAAAAACAGAATTTATTCATTTACACAAAAGATATGATATTTAATTTCTTTATTATTTTATATGCCATTGTTAATTGATAATTAACTAAGCTATATACGTAAAATCTTTTAATTTTAATTTTACTGATAAATTTTTTAGCATCAGTATATAGTTTTGCGATTATCTTAAGGGAAGTCTGTATTTATTGTTTTCTAATTTTTAGCATTTTACATTTTGTAATTAAGTACTTAAATTAAACATTTATTAAATAAATATTAAACTATGATATCTAGAAACATTCGAAGAAAATTTAAAGAAAACTGAACTTTAGAATTCATCAATCTATTATTATCATTAAATTACGTCGTCACAAGTTATAAGATATATGATAAATTATAACTAACTATAATAAATAATTATAGTTGTTTATACATAAATATGATTCATATGTATTCTATGAGTAAATTTTTTATAAGTAATTGCTTCATAAGCTCATTTAAATTGGTATGAAAATTGGTATAAAAGCTTTTAACAGAATTGTGGACCATTTATTTATGAAATTCATATACAGCTGCGAGAAATGAAATAAGATCTTTAATATTATTGCTATATAGCCTCATTATACAATATAAAAACATCATTAATAGCATCATTTTTCAGTGATTCATTGATATTTTTCCTTGAAAAACCTAATAACTATGAAATAATATCTCAATGATGATATTTTTATCTTAAAACAATATTCAAATAAGGAATTACATTTCAACTTTAATTTTATTTTATCTTTTCATTTTCTATCTTTTACGAGTTATCTTTTATAAGCTCATGATAGAATTATCAAGACATTTACTATCTAAATAAAATAATAATAAAATTTTAATATTTATAAGTATTTAACGATCTATGTTTTTTTCATATTTTTTGAAGCAATTATATGATATTAAGATATACTATATATAGACATTTAGACAAGTTTCTTTTATTTTAAGCTGTAGATAAATATATAAAAAAAAGTATAGTCCAATTAAACTTTAATAATAATTTATCAAAATATTTTAAAATAGAATTATCAGAGCACATAAAAAGAATTGTAAAGTAGCTGAATGATTTGTTCATATATTTATTTTTACATTCAAATTATATATTAAAAAACACACTATAGTAAAAACACTTCTTTTTTCTCTGTATTTTTTCAATACTTTGCTTTCAATAAAATCTGTCTGACTAACTAATTCCTGTTTAAGAATTCACAGAAACTTTCTTTCACCTTGGAAACTCGCTGAGTCGCCGATTTAGATCTTGGAGCCTTTAGCTTCAACTTTAGTTTCGGAACAGGTATTTACTTAGATACTTGAAGCAATTTGTTATCCAACCAATTCGCAAGTAAATGCTAACTTTCAGCAGACAAGGACGGCACGAAAATTCATTGGCAAAGGCATCATTCAGCTGTTTTGTGTAATTTTCATCACGTGAGCATGGTGAATGATAACAGGATAATTTATTTATTTATGAAACATTTTTGCAAAGCTGAATATAAGTATTAAAAAATATTATTTTGCACATATTAATATATAATCGACTTTCATATCTTTTACTCTAAAAATATTTTTTTCTTGTTATACTCATAATGTAAAACTCGAATTTATATCTGAATTTATATTCGGCGCTCGACTTTATTTAAAATATATGGCGCATATATTCCATCGAAATCTGTTTCATAATACGTCACGTATGTTCATTATATGTATCAAATATTAATACTCGCTATCTGTATCATAACTTACGAGTATTTAACAAACATTGATGTGTTTTTGTTTGATTCATCGTATTCCGATATTCGCTGGCGGAAAATTTAATTTAGTTCTGCGATATTGAAACCCGAATCGAATCAATTGGAGACTGAATTGGCGACAGAAAGTCGAAATGAATTATAGAGGATTAATTCGTCCAATCAGAATTTATCTGTCGCATCATCTACAAAGAAAAAATTCTCAAAAGTATAATACAGTGTATGATATAGAACATATATTAAATTAAATAATCAATTGCATGATATTGATTGCGCTATAAATTGCATAACAAATTAATTTATACAATAACTTTATTTTTATTGTAACTTAAGAAGTAAAACATGCATTTATTGTACTATTAAAAATAGTCAACCCTTAACGGTTAACTATTACTTACATAAATTCTGAATTTATAATTTTTTATGTATTAATTATAAATATGTAACTAATGTAATGGCACATTATTATTACAAATGAAAAAATGGAATTAATTTACTTCCATAAAGATACAATTTTTTTTCTATAAACTACCATAATTGTTTACATTAAATACAATGAAGGAATAAATAGGATTAGGATTATTGATTAATATTTAAAACATGAAATTCCCTAAGCGAATCGGATAGAAGAAAAACACAGAGTCAATCCTGTTATCCGCACTTTCACACCAAATAAGCTTGCACTAGTCTCGCCTTGCACGCTAGAAATTGTTAATTTTATCGCCGATCTGTTCCTATGTCATGCAATGGTGATTTACGGATCATTTAATTGAACGTTTTGGCTAAGGCTGAAATTGCTTGGTGACTGCATTATTCGTGCCGTAAGCCTCTATTCACTGAATGCAATCTGCCGTATCTTCTAATTAATGTCACAGAATCACGTGGACCGCACGTGTGACATTTATCGTCAGGAAAAATGGTATGGTATAATATAGTAACGAAAAGTACAAAGTAAAATGGAAAAAATGCACTTTTGAATTGTATAATAAAGACTGACATCTTTTGTTCCAGAAATTTCTGCTGCGTAACATACAAAGAATATTAAATAAAATATTTTTCTTGTGAAAAATTGAAAAACAATTACTTTCTTTTGTCTATATTGTACATTTTTAGATCTTATGATTATATCTTAAATTAGTTTTAAGAAATTATCTCTATAGATAGAATAGGATAGATCCAATTTTATTAGGTGTTTGAATGAAAAGATGATTTATGAAACAAGATAAATGTGTTTTGTAAAATCTTTCAAAAACTGTTCAGAAAGAAATAAAACAATGTCTTTCATGATATTCAGTTTTAAGCTTACAATGGGATTACTATTTAATTTATGATCTGCAGCTGAAAGCAATCAGGTAATGAAAAATACACGGTAATGAAAAAAACAATAACACACACATTAATGGAAAATACTCATCAAGAAAAATCGATCTCTTTCCCAACTTCTCTTTTATTTAAATTTTTGTGGTACATGCTCAACATTAACAAAATTATCAAAATTAACCAGTAAAATTTTTAGCACAAGTGTATAAAAGCATAATCTATAATATAACCTGTAAATTTAGACAATTAATTTGATGTTGATTTCAGATATAATTATTGTATTTCAAAATAATATAATATATTTTTGAAATTTCAATTTTAGTTTAATTTATTATTGTACAATTATCGTCTTTATTCCGAAACTAAGCGTATATTAATATAAATTTTTGATAAAAGTATCGTTTATTTGCAAGTTAAAAATTTTCAATTAAAAAAATTTATAATATATGTTCGTCCGCAAACGCTTTAAAAAAGTAAATTATTGACAACATGAAAGTCTAGTGTCAGCGTTTCACATCAATACGCATCAACTTGTGAACGAGTTTATGAACAGCACGATTTACATTCCGCTTTGGAAAGTCGTTCGATCTTGAGCTATCTTGAACTTGTCCGATGAGAATCCAATGTTTACAGGCAGCAATATAACGAAAAAACTATTTCGTTTTTCACTCGAGTTCTATTCCTCTTATCTTTCATGAAATATTTTATGCTTGTAACATCTAATCATCGAGAAAAGGGAAAATACGATTTCTAAAACTATCGTAAAAAGCTTTATCTGTTTCGTTACTTGTAATCTTGTTTAATAAACTTAAAAAAATCTAAATGATTATTTAATAGAAAAATTTGCGCAGTTGTAAATGTAAAGAAAATAATAACTAAATATGATGAATAAATAAGAAATTTATCTTTCTTTGCGTAATTTTATAAATTACTATTCTTTAATAAAATTTTAATTTTATGATGAAAAATATTCAATTTTGTATCAGGAATTTTTGTAAATTTTAATAAAGATGATTTCTCGTAAAAAAAAAAATAAAGCAAAATACGAGAATATTTATTATTTGTATTTAAAAAGAGGCTATTTTATTTTTACTTATTGAATAATAGATAATTATGTAAAGTAAACATAGAATTTTTTTCGCTTTTATATATTACACTATTATTCATTATTTTACTATTACATTATTATTACTATTACACTATTATTCATTATTTTACTATATATTTATTGTTTTTTAACTATATATTTTTTAGTTTGATGCTAATTTTTTTAATAGTTTAAATTGTTCCGATAATAATTCTGAAAAAGTAAAAAGATTAAAAGTAAAAAGCTTTTGGTATAAAGTGATTTCAGAAAAGAAAATAATGTGTGATTAAATAAATAAAAAAATGTGTGCTTAAATCATAATATATTATTAATAATTTTAACTACAATTCGAGTACAATATACTTAAAATAATTAATATTAACGAATTTGATTTGAAAGATAAATTATGATAAAAATTAAAAAATATTATAATATTTTCTCAATATCTGTTTTGAATTAATCTGTTTTCAAATGAAAGAGCAGAAAATTATTGTTAAAAAATTTAATAAAAATGAAAATGTTGAAATATAATAAAAAATATCTTATAAAATGTATTCAAATATTATTAAATATTATTAAATTGCAAATATCGGCGTTCTTATTTTAATATAATATTTTCTTCTTATACACACATAAACATCAACGTAATAATAATAAATAAGAATTGTCAAAATTAAGTAGAAATGGAAAAGTACCGGTTGTGTCGAAAGAATTTCTATTTGTGTACTGAATAATAAACTGTAAACCTATTAATGTACTATTGAGCTCGAAGCAACATTCATCAAAAAGCTATCGATGTAATAAATTACACGGAAATAGGTTTGTGACAAGGCAGGATTGCTCAGAGATGATTTTTTTTTTATTTTGGATAAAAGCAACAGAATGATAAATTCTTCTCATTAGTCACGATAATATTGACTAGTTTATGATTCATTGACATGTTTATCTTGTTCTTCAAAACTGTTCCTTTTTCTTTTATTACAAATACTTTGTCAATTTAGATTAATTTTATATTATTTATTTCTACTTTCTTCTTAAAACAGTAATAGTATAAATATTTGAGAAATAAATAAGATAATTGAAAAGATATTTTAGAGCTATAAATTATAACAAAAGCGTATTTATTAGCTGTATTAGCGACACACTGGAATTATGACACATTTGTAAGGAAAATTTTTTGGCGCAATAAAAAATTCAAGAAAATATAAAATCTTATACAAAATTATTATTATTATATATAAATACTAAGTTACTAATAATCATTATTTTTGTAAAGCATTATTTACGAATAGGAATATCTGGTTTTATATGTATAATGTCTGATAGAAAATTTTAAAGATATTTTTTTCAATTTTATCAATAAAAATTAACATTATATGATTGAAATGGAATTGTTTGTTTTTTTATTTAAAATAAAAAAAAAATATTAAAAAATAAAGGCGCAATAGAAGTCAACATAAATTTTATATCTATATAATATGTTGAAAATCAACAATCGACGAAGTAATGGACGTACAATCCTTGTGGATATTAATAACGAAGCGTTGCATCTGTGTAAATTGATATACGATAGATATGAAAGCACATCACGAAAAATGCGTAATCGAAATCGTGAAAACGAGAGAAACGTACATCTGTGCTACCTGCATACAAATATGTAAGTTACGTCATTCTATGCTGCATGCAGAAATAAAAAAATTAATGCGTACGCATTTTTGTATAAATATAATTAAATGAGTTTCTAGTTACAATAATTGTAAAATAGTGTAAAATTTAAAATAACACATGAATTAAAGTTTGGCATTCGTTTTCGTTAAACTTCTAATCTATAATGGAAAAAATGGCATAGTTTAAAAAATTTTTAAAACAATGCATTTATTATGCATATTACTATGAATTTTACGAATTTATTTATAACTGCATGTAAAGAATTTGTATAAATTTTTATTTATCAAAATATAAAATATCCTTAGTACATATTTTAAAATATGATAGTCGGAAAAACATATTGTTGGTTCATACAATTGCAGTGATTGTTCATTTTGTTTCTCTTAATTTAGAATATCGTCAATGTGTTCAACGTATCACGAAAAGATATTTGTCATTAGTTTCTATTAAATTTCTGATTAAATTTCAACAGTAAGTCGCTATATTGTTCATTGTAATTCTTGCGTAAATGTAATCCATATGAGCGTAATTAATTTAATACGATAGAGGTTTATCAGCAAATTTGTCAATAGACAAAATCATATCTTTAATCTTTATGAAACATATTACGTTATTTTGTAGAAAACTACATATAAAACCAACCGCATTATGTTTAACACAATAATGCGTGTGCAGACATGTGCAACTGGTCTTACTAATAGAAATGCATTTGCTTGACTCAAGCTTTTAGTTTTGTGATAATTTCTTCAGTAAGATTACAATTAAGCAGCTGTGCGAACAGTATACATCTGGAATTACATCTTTTGATACAAAATATCAACTGCGAGAGAGAATTCGTGTTTTTCATACAAAGTTTAATAATATGTATTATCCTTTCTTTTTGATTATATTATTTATTAATATCATTATCCTGAAAAATTACGTTTTTATTCAAATAAATTATTATTCAAATGGAAAATTATGTATTATAAAAAATATTTTTATTCAAATGAATTAACATTATCCAAATGAAAAATTATACTTCTAATTGGAAGGCTATATGCAATTTAATTAAATGAAATGTAGAGTGTATCGCGAATTATAATGCAATGCAAACCGGCAAGTCATAGCGTTCTTCAAGAACGAGAAAAGGAACGTTTGCTTACAGACACACGTATACATACGATCTTCGTAATATTAATTTGTTAGTTGCTAGCACCATTTCTGCTTATATACGCAAGATGATAATAATAGTAGCTGCATGCTTGCGTTTTTCTCGGAGCTCAGTTGAATACATCTGTATTCTTTACTGTGCGAATAAATTCTATAATATAAAGTATTTTCTGTATTTATAATATAACGTTTGAATCTTAGACGACTTTAGCATGTACACGGATCACAAATAAAATGTCTCTTTCCGAGGATATAAAAGATTCGTTCAAAAATATACAGGCATTCGGTATAATGCCGAACATACAATGCAATTCAACGATCGAGTACATTTTCAACATTGGTATTCGAATTTAAATTTTATTTAAAAACGCATTCCAATTTGATTTTCTGAAATTTCTGCATGTAACATTTAACTGATTCTTTTTAAACTATGAAATTCTTAAGAAATTTATGCACCAAAAAATTAATAAAATGTACGTTCAAACATAAATATAAATATTTAAATGCGTTATATAAATATGTGTAATATATAAATATAAAAATTATAAACTTATTGAAATTTACGTATTCATGTATTATAAAAATAATATAAGATTTGTATATGCTTATTATTGATATATTATTTATTAGTTTATTATTTATTAGTTTAACTGTAATACAATGGAGAAACAAAGAAATAATTTTAATTGTTCAGATTTGAAACAAAATTTATCATAAACTATTATTATAAAGTATCAAATATTTTATTTGTGTGTAATTATTCTCGTACTGCATATCCATTAAATTTTTCGTATGATTATAAATTGTTATTTCATGTAATTATTACGAATTAATTACAACAATTTGCAATCTCTGCAAATAATAATATATATGTATGACTATTTTATATATGTAATATTTATCTGTTCGCTTAACATGTAAAATTTTATGCATGCGTAAAATTAAAAATTATTAATGTAAGTGTTTATGAATATTGCTTTACAAATATCTTATCTTGCAAACAATTCAATTTTTTACATAAAATTTGTTGAAAGATAATCATATTCTAATTTAAAGACACACAGAAAAACTTAACCAATAAGTGAATCAACATGTTAGATTTGCTGCTTATGACTGTACTTATTATGTAGATCTTACCGTCTCTATTATGATTGGCCAATTTACTTACTGCTTGAGACTTTTTGTATGCCATAACCTTAAGTCATTTAGCGTAATATAAAGGTTTTATATACACTATCAGCCAATATTGATTACTTATAGCAAGCTGAACAATCTTATCTTCTTCTAGCGTCCATCGCATCGATGAGCTCAACATCGTGACCACCAACTAGATTTAAGGACGGAATTTATAGAAAAAGATGTATTTATGTACACTAAAAATTTGTAAACTTTATTGATTTGCTTTACTGATTTATTATAAGTCCATTTTTGTTAACATTATAAGTGTTCATGGATCATTAAATAAAAACTCCGCTACTTTAATTTTAACTTAAAGGAAAATATAATGCACGTAAACAATTTTTTTATTGTATGCACTTTAAATATCCATGTTTTATTTAATAAAGATATAATTTCTATACTAAAAAAAAAGATTGATTGCTGCAACAATTTAGATAGTAAAATATAGCATAACATTTTTTATATGGTTGCAGCAATCAGTATGT
>Ga0157364_1004662_pt1 | contig 13744 bp, 10 predicted proteins | sample AttsexASBM2_FD_111476 | JGI IMG/M metagenome (GOLD analysis project Ga0157364, IMG submission 111476) | Fungus gardens microbial communities from leaf cutter ant in Ribeirão Preto, State of São Paulo, Brazil - Atta sexdens ASBM2 | ecosystem: Host-associated > Fungi > Mycelium > Unclassified ... | reverse complement strand
TCAAAATGTGACAATCAATGTGTAAATACGAGGTGTGAAAATTATTTAAAATTTATACGAAATTATTAATATTTTTACTACCGACTTTTATCATCTGTTTGATAATAGATGATTTTTCCTCGTATAGACATCTTGTTACTTGATAGACTTCTAATAGTGTATTGTTCATTCTGATGAAATGCGAGAATGTCCGAGTTGTGTGAAAAAAGATGAGAGAGAGAGAGAGGGGGAGAGAAAGGTAGAAAAAAAAAGAAAGATAAAGATACAGGGACATAGGTGGTTCCCTCCTGACCTGACTTGCTCCCAGGTGAGCCAGCTGCGTGAGGTATTGACTGCCATCAAGAGGCAGAGCGCGGCGTCACTGCCGACGACGCCTTTCCAGGATTTGACGACCATTGAGACGACACTGATCGACCAGCACACTACTTCCTACCCCATCGGTTGTAGGCAGCACACGACACCCCCTGATTACACTAACACTACGACGAACACAGGCCCTCAATGGCTCTAGCCGACCACGGTAACTCACGTCATGGATTTTAAGAACCGATCAAAGAGAAAAAAAAAATGTTATTGTATCGTATCGAGATTCACCATTTCGACCGGCAGAAAAGCGAATAACGTGGATGGATGTCCGACATCCACGCCGAGTGATTTACAGAGTCGTGGAGGCGTGCCTTCACGTCGTCGTCGACAGGCCAAGTTTTAGCCCTCCTATTTGAATCAGGAGCAATTCTAAAAGCTACTTTCAATCTAAAAAATATTTTTGTATACCGAGCAACATATTTTATCTATGTATACATTGAACACGAGTACTTTATATGACGCAAGCATAAGATATCGACGATCGCTTTTGATGTGTTCCAAGCTTGTTGCTGATATTGGCAACATGACAGAGTCAAAATGTTTCCTATGTATTTTTGTATGCTGAATGACTGTGGTCAACAAATATAAAGCTTCTATTATCAGTTAATTGACTGTTCACTCACCCTTTACCTTAAACAAAAGGTCGTCAATTTGGAATATGCCTGTCGACGAGGAAACGCCATTCGGTTCGGATCATCCGTTTTTTTTTTTAACATTTGCACATGCTGGTAGAAGGCACGGGTTAGACTGCAGAGGCGCTTTAACGAGATCCTTTTCAAGAAATGAAGATATAAATATTGTCATATAAATTGTATATAGATCTATAATATAGAAAAGAGAAAAAAATTAATTAATGATATAATTGCAATTATTCTTTTTAAATTAAATTTTTACTTAAATAGAAATTTTATTTCGTTCACATCTATTATGCTTCGAAAATAATTGCTAATTTTTTCATTTTTTAATGAATTACTAAAAAAATGTCTAAAATATTTTGAGAGAAGCAATATAGTTAAATTTGTAATTTTTGATTTTTATTTTAATAAATTTATGAAAAAGGATCTCGTCGCTGATTGAAATCATCATTTCAATTTTACTTGGCACGATCTTACGAATCACTATTAAAATCCATGGCTTGGGTCCATGGCTAGAATTTCACTGTCACAGTAACGTGTAGATAACGGTACACGACACCGTATTATAGAAGCTGCAGCTTTCGTAGTTTGCACACATTATCTTGCAATTGGAAAAAAATTACGGAGTCGTGTTAGACTAAGCGCATAACCGTTACTTATTATTGTAATTAAGATTATTCTCATCATCATATATTTAATAAAAGCGATATCCTTTTCTAACTCATATTACAATAAAGCTATATAATTATAATAATAATTAATGTATTTTCAACTGGAATATTTTTTTACACAAAACTTTCCAGTGCATTATTAAACTTGATAATGAAAACATAATCTTACTTGCAATTAAAACATTACAAAGACTAAACGATTCATTGTAGCAAAATATATAGCAAATTTTCACAAAATTCATCAGATCTTCAAAAAACTGTATCATATCATATATTCAGAATTTTGCTTGAAACAAGTTTAGACTTTATATTGACACGCTTGTGTCTTTAGGTGTTCCTCCTGGAGGAACAAACACGGGTCGAAGAGGATTCTCGATCACTTGATGAAAAGTCGTACGTGTTCCTTTTGTACCCTCCTGCCGTAGGCGCTACTCTCAATCCCGATCTTTACATCGTTAGAGTTCAATTGCGTGCGTTGGTAGTCGGACTTTTGGTACATCAGATGCTGCTTCATTGCATCGCAAGTGTTCTTCTTCAAGGTGCTGGCCCTTCGACTTCAAGGTTCGTATATAGCTTTTTTTTGCATTCATTAGTAATAAAAAATATTGCTAATATGTATTTTATATAATATAATATCGATTACTTATTAATTTAATACGCGGAATGTGTTTAAATTGTCAATAGTTTTATTTACGTTAATTCATAAAATTACTTACTACTCATAAAATGTTCAGAATATTTTCACTTTATAAATTGTATATATTTGTTAAATATATGCTATTTATAGGTATAATATTTATAGGTATAATATTTAACGTAAACTGTTTTACAATTTAAAAGATTTGCATTTATCTTTATTAAAGGATTATAGAATGTTATTAATTTTTATTTAATTGTAAATCATTAAAAATAATATTGAAAATTGAGATATAATGTTGGAGTATCAGGAATATCCCACGCGAATAATTAAGGTTAACAAAAATCAGACGAATAATGTAGGGTTAATAACTTTGTTCGAAATTCTTGATAAATATGTGTGTAGAGTTATGATTATATAATGATAGGCACTTGAAAGAACATTTTTCCATAGTTTATCTCACGTGATACCGCATTCGACGCCATGCAGTTCGCCTAATCCTAACGTCAAACGAAGTTATTTGTCTCATCTGAGTTCGCATCACGTGGAAATTTTCCTTTCTGCTCTGGACATCTCGTACGTCGCCGCACTGAAGTTCGATTGTCGGCCTGGCCTGAAATTCTTGCTGAAAACGGTGACGAATCTTAAGCAACCAGCTAATTTATATCGTCAAGCGGCAGCTGCTTGGACCATTAAGATTATCACGTTATTCGAGCTATGTTTACGCGAGATAGAGGAGCTTCACGCGACTCTGGAACTGGTGAAGACTATTTTGGGCACAGGACTGGGCGACAGAGAGTGCGTCTATGACATCAAGCATCGAAAGCTCAATAAATATTTGCGCCAACTTCGTACGATCTTTGACGAACTTTGCGAAACTTACGTTGAAGTGGTTCTTGACGAGGACGGCAGGTACACTAAGGTTGACAATTTCGCAGAGAGGAACATATTCTTGCTTGTGATGCAGCCCTATCCCGAGATTACTAGAAAAGAGCCTATCGATCATCGACTCATCATCAGTACCCCATCAGCTTTCGTTGAGTCATCGGAAAAAGAAGATCCTGGTATCTGTCAAAATCAGCCGGATAATAATGAGGAAGATGATCAGGATGATCCAGACGACGTGTACAATCCAAATTTGGATGACGAGAGCGGCTTAGAAGAACTTGGAGCTGAGAGCGAAAACGATCCGAGACCTTTCAGGTTGTCGGATTTGGCCGCAGAATATTCAACCGATTCTGGTCCACAATCCGAACCGGAAACCGACGACTCTAGACCGGTGTCCAGATTGGGATCGGTCACGGAGAAGATCGTTTACCTTGACCGTTCCGGAGGAACTTCCAGCGAGGATTACATCGACGCCAAGTATAATGCCATGACTCCGGCGCCCCCCAAAATGTACAATCGTGATGATTTTTCTTATAATTTGGATTCGCATTGGAAAACAGAGTCGATTTCCATGAGAACTTCTATGGCTAATATGAAAATGCTAAATCGAAATTCGTTTTCTGATGAAGGCTTTTTATATCAAAAATCATATTCGGAAAGACGTAGTAGCGACGTGGGTCCATTATCCAGGCGGAAATCCTTGACATTTGTCATGGCGGCAGATCTTGAAGACAAAGATGAATCTTTGCAGGCCAATTCTGTGGATTCCCGTCCAAAATCGGTGATGGAGCTGCGCAGGAAATCCGCTTGGATGTCCAGTGATCCTTCCAATACAACTCATGAACCAGAAAAGAGTATTAAGGAGCAGGATAAAAAAAATTCTAAATCTTCTCAGATCCTTGACAATATAGACGAATTATTGCGCGATTATGAACGTAGCAAGCGTGGCTTTAGGACAAATCCCTTTTTACGAAACGAAGAAGAGACGTTTACAGTTGAGAGTCAGTCAATCATTAACCAGGAAGTGCAAATTCAGAGGCGAAACGTCAATAAAGATAGCGAGGCTCATAGGAAAGCTTGGGCAGACATTTTGAGCACTGCGTTGGAATGGGCTTTAGCTTTACCAGTGAGTTTTTTATTTTTCTTTTTATGTACATAATTTTGCAGTATATCATATAACAAGTCTTATTCCTTCGATGCCATTTTATACTATATATTGTTATTACACTGAATACTGTGAATAATATTGCATAAAAATTAACATATAACAATGTTTATCAATCGAAATGTAGATAAGAATGTATAGTCTCTGCAAAAAGTGATTGAAATTGGATATTTATGTTTTTTATGTAAAAATGAATGTTATGTACGTAAGAAACAATTCAATATTTATACATTTAACAATAAAATTTTATATAATTTAAAATTATATAGTTTAAATCTCAAAATTTTCTCATTTTATCTTAATTATTTTTTAAAAACATATACATATATTTCTTATTGAAATAACATTTAATCCAGATCTAAATTATAACTAAACTTTTTGTATTACACTTTCAAATATAATATAGAAAAATCTGTAATTATTAAATAATTTTTTCATTTTTTTAATTAAAAAATACATGTAATTTTTAAAAAAATATAATGTACATTTATATATGTAGTGTGATAACATATAAATGTAGTGTGATAACATATAAATGTAGTGTGATAACATATAAATGTACGTATCTACGATAATAACAACAGATAATATAGAAAAAAAATTAAAAAATGTTCGAGTATGCTATATTTAAAGTGGCATCGAAGGACTAATATTAAACTGTCAAAATTATAAGTAAGAATCTGTTTCAATAAATAATTTAATCTCTCATAAGAATTGTTGAATTTATCAATTGTTAATTGCTTTAAGTCTGAGTTTTTATACGAATTTTTGGGAATCTTTTTTGCAGGATGAACGATTAGCACCGTTGCTTCCGGTTTTTGTACGTGGCGTACGAATATTGACCAGGCATGCCGTAGATCAAAATCTGAAACAACGTCTCTCAGCTCTGTTTCATCGTATCGCTGTGTTTTATGGATTGACAAATAATTAATAGCGATTATCTTTAGATATATATCGCGGCCTTAGTTATAAGACTTTTCAAGAGACAAAGAAGGAACGATTTAATGCTTGATTTACTTTTTCAAGTTCTTTATTATTACTGTGATAGATAGATAAAATTGAAAGGTGGTATGTGGGGAAAAGATGTAGAATCTGTCGATATATTTTAGTCGTACTTTTCGATAAAATTAAAATATGCCAATCGATATATATAAAAGTAAATTGATTTCGAAAAAAAGAAACGAGGTTTCCGTTATCAGCGAGTCTCTATTTTTTCCGTATATGTCGACACGTCGACATGTCGGAGACAAGGATTTTATTTATGATCCATTCAGCATGCACATTTCTCGATTCTCATTTTATGCTCTTTGCGCTTAACTGTAGTTTGCGGTTCGGTCATAGTGCCGGGTGTATCGGATTTTTGCTTCCAACGTAAAGCTTGAAAAGAGTACGAGCGACAAATGAAAGGTATCTCGCGACGAACGCGATACAGGTGATATCGGCACTCCTCTTTACTTATCAAGATGATCTCTAAGAGTGGAAAATACTATTATTTTTTGCGCGGATTCTTTTGCTGGAATAAATAGCAAATATCTTTTTTTATAGAAGAAAAAGTAGAGTAAAGAATTTTGGTGTTTGAAAAGGATTATACGTATTCCTTGTAATGAGTATTATATTTTATTATATAACGCAATATTGTTGAGACGTGCGTTTAATTAATATAAAATAGTAACATAACAATATTTTATATTATATATATATATATATATATATATATATATATATATTACGTTATATACCTAACGTAAGTATAGTTGGTGTTATTTATTTATTTAATTTATTTTCTTTGTAACGCCGTAGAGATTATAATTGAACGTTGATGTATATATATATATCAGATATTATGTCCGATGTTTCTCTACGTATGGTGTATTCCATAAATGTTATAAATGTTGTTGAAGATCAGATGGTTTAAATGGAAGGATTAATAATTGATAATAAAATGTGCCTATCCTCCGTTTTTCTCCAAAATGCATCTAGATGTATGAAAAATAGTGCGACTGGAAAAATCGTTATGGATTTCAATACAGCTAAAAGATGCGTGTCCACGAAAATATATATATATACAGTAAATGGTACGAAACATATATCTCTAATAAGATGTATGAAAGTTAAAATAAATGAATTCTGATATCTGAGTACTATTTTATTACTATGAATACTTATTGACAATAAGTAACTATTGTTGCACGTTTTTGTTTAGGAATATAATTTAAATTTTTAATATAAATAGTTTTAATCTTTTTAAGCTTTTTTAAAAAGCAATACAATGATTATAAAGGGCATTAAACAATATTGAGTATAAAAGAATTATTAAGACATGAAATGTATTATATTATTAAAATTCAAATAAGTAATTATTTAATTGACTCTACATGCCCTTTGTATTGTTTTTTTAAATTAAAAGTCCTATATTGTTTTATATGTTTTAATCTTTTTTATTGTCAATTGTGTTTTACTAAAACTGGATGCATATTAAGTTCTCGAACAATATTTTATCAAGGATTTAAAGACTGTTTCGATCAAGAGTCGCGAGTTCTATTACGCGATTTATTCCCATCGGCCATGCTCGGCTGGTACCAAAGATGTCGACCATTTCCTGCGAGACGAAACGTATTTCAGTTCGTTTTAACGGACGTAGAAAGGGCGGGAGACTCTCGTCTGCGGTTGACTGCGAGTCGAGTCATCCTCGTAAAGAGAGAAGCTTACGAGCGACGGCCGCCTTGGCTTATTCCGTGGTTTTATTCGTGGCGTTCTATTCGTAGGACGCGTCGAGGCTGTAAACAAGAGAAGTGGGGAAGAGTGAAGAGATCTCTCCGAAGTGTGAAGTCATTGAAGTAGGAAGAATTTTTCGTCCAGCTTTCCACCATCATTATCAGTACTTTCGATCGTAATAATATATTTTGCCTCTCACTTTTGTCTAATGTCAAGAGGAAAAAGAAACAAAAATGTGAAAAATATCAGAAAAATATTAAAACATCATTTTTTTCATCATTTAACTCTTTAATGATTGCGAAGAAATAGTGGAGCATTTGCAAAGATTCATTTCGTAAATTACTTGTGATGATTCAATCAATTTTAATGAGAAACTAACATTTGTTTTTATTTTAGGTACTTTCTGAATACTTTTAGTCTTGTAGTTATTTATAGAAACAAATAATGTGGTTATATATTAAAGAAGAAAACAAGAAGAAATTACTTGTAACTGGGAAGTAGACATTTAGTATTTCCAGTCTCTTATTATACTTTGATTTCAGTTACTTATGAAGATTACTTCGTTCTCGTATATATATATATATATATATTGTCAAACAGCAAAATCCCCAAGACGCTTATTAAGTTCTTAGCCAGTAGCGTAGTAATTTCATTCTAACGTATTTTTAGACGATATTCTATTATTTTCTATTATTTTCTATCAAATGCGATGGTACATCTTCGTGGCGTATTGTTTCCGACGGATTTCTGACTTAAAATTTATGTATTGTCCGTAAATCCAATAAATTTAAGAAGATTGTGAAAGATGGGAAAGTTGAGTGAAAAATTAATTATTTAATCTTTTCACATTTAATTAGAGTGCAAAGACAATGTGATTTCAAAAGAATTATTCTAATTTAAATATGATGTGACTGTAATTTAGGTGTTACCTGTATGATTTTTTATAAATAAATTAGCTGTTGCACAAAATATGCTATGGGCTAATTTAGGTGAGGCAAGTTTAAAGATTTAGCTGACGCGAGGCAGCATGGGGTGACTCGCTAATAAAGGGACGCAAGAACGACGAACCGACGATGTCGCGACCAGCCAGACCGCAACTATCCATCCGTTCGTCATTTCCAACGTGCTTTAAATATTAAATAGAGCTTGCTGCGCTCGTAAAAAGGGTTATCTGTTCCCCCATGACGAAAGAGACAAGAGCGTCGCTATAGTTCGTTCCCGTGCGAATGAAAAGTTTTCTATCGCATTTACGTGTGAAGACGGAATGATCCGTTCCATTATTTCTGAAATTAATTTCGAATTTGTGAAAGAGTTTAAAAAAGTTTATTCACATAGTATATTCTATGGATATAAGAGGAATTTTTTCAAATGTATTTGGTTATTCTTGATACTCGTGTTGAAACTTTTCCATGTCAAGAGAAAGGATTTAAAAACCTATCGAGCAAATTCATTTCATTTCTGAAAATATGTGTATATTTACAACGTTACAGGGTTTGACTAACTTTTCCGCTCAAGAATCAAATGATACTTTCATGATCCGATTCTCAACTCGTTTTAACAAACAATCGAATGAAGATCCCGCTTTGCGCGCACATAACGATTCTTCAATCATTGATCAGTTTTATTAATTTTATTTAATTAGATTTCGCAGCGACTCGCTAATCTCTAAGAAGTTTTTTTTCAATAAAGTTTATTTCATTTCATCTCATGTTCAACATGAATGAATTAATTTCAAATACACTATGAAACATCGAAAGACTCTCCACTTTTGTGCGCACAATGACGATTCTTCACTCATTGATTAGTCTCATTAGGAGTCTTTAATGAAATCTCTCATTACTGGATGATTTTTCATAAATTGAAGAAGTATTTTTTAGTAAAGTTCGTTTCTCACTTTCTCACTTCGCTGCAACGTGAATGAGTCAATAATTTTTACTTTCATATACGCGACGCACTACGAGAAATCATACCGGATATCATTCACCTGGGTTCTTACAGACGCATTAATTCGCATAACTGCGGATGACCCGAAGAAATATTGCTATTCACACAGCATTTATCTTATGCACATCTTTCTTCTGGAAAGTACTTGGTACAGATCCTGCTGTCTTTGTTACACTAATTAGAGCACTAATTAGAAATTATATTGCCACACTCGGAAAATTGCGCATTATAAGTTGCACACACGATATGTCGCATAATTTCAATGATAACACAGATTTCTTCTTTTTAATATGGTCTCCATACATCATTTCTTTGCTCGCTTTCTTCGCCAAGTACGCCGATTTCTCGAATACTACTGATAGTAAGATTGCCACCGGCTATAGTGACCTGTTCCTCACTCAGATCGCCGTGCAGATGCAAATGAATCTGGTTTTGATTGACGGTGCTGTATAGCTGAGGATAGAGGACCATCGGTGTCGGACCTGTGATGTAATTCTGACTCGGATTGTTGTAGTAGCCTTGATAATTGGGATTGTAATTGTGGGAAGCCACTGGGACCGGGGTCGCCGGACCAGGTGTCCAGGAACTGTAATGGTAACCCGGGCTACCCGCACTGCCCGTGCCACTACCGGCAAAAATGTCAGGGTCGCTGGGTCTGGTCGGCACCAAGGGCAAGGACGTGGTCGGCGAGGTGCCATGTCCTGAGTACATGGACACGCAATTCGGCGTGTAGGTATCCTGTTGAGTTTCCGAAGGAAGTACTGCAAGCAGAAAACAATGTTCCGATTTGCAAATTATTCGATAATCGTGAAAACAATTACAAAGTCTCTACAGTCTACTAATTTACAAAATTTCGTTTATTATAAAGGATATTTATAACGAAATGCGCAAATAAAAACATTAAATAACTTGTAATGTTGGTAAATTTTTAGATGTTATTACATGGAATTATTACATGGAAAAAACGCTTTTGCTAAAATATTTAAAATAATTTTGCTGAATTATCGAAAGAATGATGCCAAAAATTAAAAATTGATGAGCAATTGTTGTAAAAAATTTTGATATTCTAACAATCAATTGAAATTTCCAACCAAATTATTTTAATGATCTGCTACAAAATTAGTTTCAGATTGTTTTCAGTAAAATTTTAGATGTTTCAACAAAATCGAATTCCTTCTTTGTAATAATTAAAATCTTCCAAAAATCTTTTTTATACGTATAACCTTGCTCTGTTTGATCAAGAATCATTTCTATTTCTGTAAATATAATTGATGATAAGGTGATTTATACTCTGCAGAGTTTCCACATCTAAAAAATCGATTATCTGTAATATAGTTTCTATTTCTAAAATAGATACAAATGATACACCTTCGAGATAGCGTGTTACGAAACTTTTTCCCGGAACGAGTTATGCGTCAGAATGTATTAAATCGTCGTAGGTGTTTCTTAATTAGCAATGCGTTGGCGAATCACATTGCTGGATTAGCGACGTAAATGAATTCAAGTTTTTTGATTACTTTATGTATTAATGAATCGTACCGGTTGGCAATGGTACCGGTTCCGTTGTTGGATGATGTGACAATGATTCTCCTGGATATGAAAACGCACCGCCAGGTAAAGGAGAATAGGAACCACTGCTGCTGACTGGAGGAGCCGGATAAGACGGCGCTGTGGATGGATAAGCCCATTCTGTAGTACCGATACCCGTGTCTATAACAGAAAATGTTATTTGATTAATTCATTAATTGATTATTTGATTAATTGATCAATTTTCTATACGAATAAGACCAATGACATAAATAATTTGCAAAATGATTTATATTTTACCTTTTCACATTTTAATTCAAAATAAATTTTTAATGCAATAAATATGTTCAAAAGAAATCGTATATATCAAATTTTAATTTAAATAAATTCCGTATGTAATCCGTCAGAAACTAAAGAACTGAATCGTCTTATGGCAGTGTACTGTAAAACGTGCTTCTTAAAATGCGCAGCAAATCGTATGAGTCGGTAACGGAGTTTCGAGTGAGTAACGTAGGCAGATTAATTGATATGAGTCACAAATCGAAGTAGGCGCGACGGAAACTTAAACGCTGGAAGTGAATGTATGTGCATTGTACGTATATCTCGTATGAAAGAAACCAGTAGCATCGCATCGTGAGATCAAGATCATTAAGTAAAGCAACAAGTTGCGTAATAAGTGCTAGTAAAAGTGTAAATATACGATCGAATGATTCGTAACTTTTAAATCATGTCTTCCTGGATTTTTTCTACATAAATGAGTTTTCTACATAAATGAGTGATTTAAATATGATAATATTATTAAATATTTAATAATTCTAGTTCCGGCGGAAGTCATTTTATTAATTTTTATAATTGCAATCTCACTTCCACGAAAGAAGTCAAGTCATCTTTCTCTGCAGCTCTGTATTTATTGGAAATATTAGTAATATTACTGGTCTTATGGCTATTACTGGTCATAAGTTTCTGAAGTATCATGTCCCGATTATGTACAAAACCATTCTTAACATAGAGAAAGACAGAGAGAAAAATGATAATGCGATGAATCATATACGATTCGGAGAAATTTTTCGGTGTCATTGTCCCATATATGTATGAAGCGATGAAACATTTCATTTAATTAAAATGTACACATATTATATACTATTCTATTTTATTCTCACCTAGAAAGATATTGTAGAATTATAAAATATTCCAAAATGTTGGTAAAAATATTCGTTTCTTAGATTTTGATTTTGGATTTTTTGATAGAACATTATATAAAATTTAACTTTTGTATATTATATTTTACATATATTCTTTTTAGTATTTTGTAATAATTTTTAATGTTTACGTAATTTTATTCTTAAAAAAAATCAAAGATTGATCTAGACGATCTTTACTTGACATTAGCAATATATCATATGTAACAGATACAAGCATTTCTAATGGAACAATTGGTGAGAAAAATCCGTAAAAACATTGATGATTATCACTGAATGAATAAAGACTGGTTAATGATAAAAATCGGTTTTCAAGGGTATTCACCATTCACTTTGTTCTAGGAATCCCTTCACTATGATCATTGACAAGTTTCGAAATGTATTTCGAATTTCGATTTCTCTTACAGAAAACTCAATAATTTTGAAAACTTTTTTTTAACTTTTAAAAAATTTATAGAAAAATCGAGACAACTTTTCATTACTTTTTTTGGAAAAATATTTTAAATTTCTTCAGAAATGAAAAATTGCAAATTTATCTCAGTCCTATCTTTTTGTAGAATTATCTCTATAAGATTTCGATATACATAATTTGTATTGCGAGACTTCTAATAAAATCTCTGTTAATAGCACGTTGTTGAATGATAATTATATATCTCATCGCTGTTAAACGTTTTATTCACGCTTCGAAGAAAATTAATATGAGACTGGTCGGAATTATCTGTTTTCGCGTGCAAGCTACGCGTGTGGGGAATACCTCTGTCTTCTCATATGGAAAATATATGTAAAATACTATTCTCGCGAATTCGTTACAATCTCTTTTAAGTTTCCCCTATTTAGCAATAGTAACTGGAATTCGTCGTTATCAGTAATTATAAATACTTGTCATGCTTACAATTAGTTGTCGTTAGTAACAACATTAACTAGAATTCGTCATCAATCACGTTATCTTGTGATGCTTGCAATTAATTGTTGATGATAGATTGGGGGATTTCCATGCTATTCTTCTTAGGCCAGTGTTCTATTTGTTAGAAATACATTGAAAGAAAAGATTAGCTGCTACAGCAAATTAGATGGTAAAATATGGCACAGTATTTTTAATTAGCTGAAGCAATCAATTTTTGATTGTGTTGTGTTAGCCTATCGAAATCCTATACTAATATTGCGGATAGATTAACGCAATTAAAGCTGCTGCAATTAATTAAAAGTGTTATGCCATATTCAGCCAATCTTTTCTTTGTAGGACAAGTTTAAGCCATTGATATATGCGACAGGTACAAATGATACAGTTTCGAATATCATCGTTCAAATCGGCCGAGCTCTATTATGAGGTGAGGTCGAGGTCGGTACCGATCAGTTCTCGGGCAAAACTGTCGTTACGCCTACTAAGCGGAAGGTCGAGGTCGTTTCGAAATTCTCAAAGAGGACCGCCATGCAGGACGATCAGGCAGGGTACAGAAGGGGATGATTACCGAAAATGGCCGTGTATTTGCCGCAATTACCGGAACAACGGTAACAAAACAAAGGCACTAACACATTCTACTCGGATTGGTGTCGGCAGGACCATCTGTTGGATAATAGTCCGCTTCTCTCGAATGATTCTCTATGAGAGGACGAGTGAGAAAAGAAAAATAACGTCCTATTCCATTCAGAACGAAGGATCGCTTTTTATCCTCTTCTTTTTCGCTCTTCCTTTTTTGTCTAACAATGCTTTATTAGTACGGTGACCATACGTCCCCTGTTTTTTTAGGGACATTTTCAAATTTGTCGTTCCAATTAACACTATCCTATATAATGCATTTAATCATTCTCTTATGTATATCCTTGTAATCATTTTTACACATATATTATTTTATTTACATTTTTTTATAAATAACAGATCAATAAATACACTGGAAAAGTCTTATCGTATTAATTGAACTTTTGGAAGAAAGGTATACAAATCAGACACTTATAATAAAACTTATCAAATATTCTAAGTGAAATAATTAGAAAATTCT
>Ga0157364_1004661_pt1 | contig 13745 bp, 7 predicted proteins | sample AttsexASBM2_FD_111476 | JGI IMG/M metagenome (GOLD analysis project Ga0157364, IMG submission 111476) | Fungus gardens microbial communities from leaf cutter ant in Ribeirão Preto, State of São Paulo, Brazil - Atta sexdens ASBM2 | ecosystem: Host-associated > Fungi > Mycelium > Unclassified ... | reverse complement strand
TGGTTTATATTTGATTTATGGACATTCGTGACCTAAATCTTGGACAACTTAAGTATCATCTTATTTGTCAAAATAAAGCACAAATTTACTAAATATTATACTTATCATTGTATAAGATTTGATTATGAAACAGTAATTTACAATTTAATATTAAAACATTTCAATATTAAGATACTTTGATATTAAGACTTACATTGAGTTTTTTCCTGGATAATCCAGAGTTGCTTTTATATTTATAACTCATCTCAAGAATATATGTAACAAAACACAAACATTGATAGTTGTTTCAAAATACTTGCGTAACGTTACTTTGACAAACGTGATTACAACTTGACTACACAGATTGATTTTAATTTAAATCAAGAAGTAAAAATGAACAATGTATTCCTACAAGAAATGCACAAAACCGGTAGCCATTTCGCGCCCGACAACTTCAACGACATCTTTATTTTCTCATTCCCGTTGTTCGTCCGATTGCACAGAGCTTTCTTTCGTTGATTATAAAGGAAGATATTTTCACGCTGCTACGATAAGTACAGCTTATTGCGACAATTTTACGAGTATCAATGAAAAAAAAAAGGAAAATGTGGAAAAGAACTTATAAAATCTTTTTCTCTGATCTTTAGAATTTTTCGTTAGCAGTAATCGAAAGTTTCTTAATTTACTGCGCAGTGTCATCTGCTGCGTCATCTATGCAGATATATGTACATTGTGCTATCGTCGAATTACTTATAGTACGTTATCTGCAAAAAGAATTTTTACAATTCCCTCTTTGTCTGACATAGATTTTCAAAATTTGTTATTTTGGTGGGTATGTTATTTTGGTATTATTTCCTTACGTAAGAACTGCATGACGCAGGTCATTGCTTGCGTTTGCTCTGTGTGTCACCGTATGGCGCGCGCGCGCTCACACCAGTCTGGCGGCATTCCATCGTGATTTGCGAACGTTTCGGTAAAGTGTACAGTGGTGTACAGCGCGCAGTTTGTAGTTCGTATAGTGTTTATGTCTGTACGTCGCGAGCACGAGACTCCCAGCTGGCATTTTCACGCAGTGTGAAATGGCCCAAATCTGACCATTTTTATCGAGAAAAATGTTTAATCTTGATTATACAGGGAAATATTGGCATAAATAATTGTATAATTGTCTAATCTATAATTGTTATGCAATTATTATCTATTTTCGAATTTCATGAAAATGCATAAATACTTTTAAGATAACATGATATACAGAATATCCTAAAACTATGGTCTCAAGAAAAAAAAAAATAATAGATAATTTTGTATAAAAGAAAAAAATCGGAAATTTGAAATGAAAAACTTTTTATTTTTCAATTTATTTATTAGATTAAAACTAAATAAAATATATAACAAATTTACGCATTTAAATTATTGGATCAAGAATTTTTGTATTTCTGTATCATTTTGATGTTGCTTCAATTGGACCTTATAAGAAGAAAGTTCAAAATTTCTTGATACGTGTTGTACATATTTACTGTGTAAATATATACATACATATATATATTTTTATAACACATATTAATTACCTATTTCTATGTTATGACATGAATATTATTTTAATGAAATTTATTATACGCGAGGTATAAATACTTAGGTAATATAAATAGGAACGCAAATATTTAAATTCTTTTTTTTTAATTATTTATAAGAACGAGGTTATATATATATATATCCTCAATATTCATTAAATTTTATTGTATTACGATATTCATTTGCTTCTTTTCTTTTTTGTTTTCGACTTGCTACAATCGGACTTAGCAAATTTAAATCGATTTCAATAGAACTTTCCTTAAAAATCCATCTTGTGATCCAACTGATGATCCATCCTGTGATTATAGCAACGAGAAATCCCAGTGGACAGTACCACATATAAGATATGCGATAAAGATAGAAATAGGATTTATCTTTCTCCATTCTGTAAATAAGAAATAGTTAAAGTTCATGTTTCTTCATCATTGCGAATATATTGCAATATTAAGATATAACGTCAAAAAACTTGAAATTAAAAGGAATTTTTTTCTTTATATTATATATCTCGAAACAAGTTATATTTTCATGTTGTTAATTATTTTTCTAACTGAAGCTTCTACCAAACTTAAAATTGAAGTCTGAATTATATATAAAATTACATCTACACTGAAAAAAATATTAAATTTTAATATTTGTTTTAAATATAATTTGTTTTGAATAGTTTTAAATAAATATTTACTAAATGTAAATATATATTTATTTGATTCAAAAACCATTAATTTGATTTAACTATCATTTTTTTTATTAAATAAACATTTATTTGCCGTAAATATTGTTCAAAGAAATATGTATTAAGATTTAAAAAATCTTAAATAAGTAATTTTTTTTCAGTATACTTAAATGTTTACTTACTGGAGTTCATAACGTGAATTTGTGTAAATCAACGATTTCCCATCGCTTCTGCGAAACATAATAGTGTTATTGAATCCACAACCCTCTGTTGAGACATTCAACTGCGGAATCGGCGGTTTCGGTTGTCCAAATCCTATCCACAAAGAAAACATGAGACTAAGAATGAAGCCTGCAATCGCGCCCCTTTGGTTGCATGATGGGAGAAACATGCCAAGCGTATATAAACCCAACATAGGTCCACCTACGACACCAAAGATCGTCAGAGCTGCCTGTAGAAAAATAAATTTTGTTGAAAAAGAAATTCTAACGATTAAGGTATCTAATTTCAGATTATCTAATTTCATATTATATTAAAAGATTACCTATCTGAAACCCGCAAATTAGTTTAACAAGGGAAGTTACTCAGATGTCCAGTTTTGAAAAAGTAACGATCAGAAGTTGTAGTATCCTATCTTCTATTAATTAAAATGAGTGCCATTTGCTCGGAAAATTTGATATTTGTTTGATATTTTATATTAGAGGAATGGATTCAAAGTCCGCTATAAGTGACTCCGAAAATAAGTTTAAATGATATTTTTCATAATTTTTTTTACTTTTTGGTTTTCTACGTATAATATACGTAACGTACGTGAATAATATACATAAGTGGAATAGAAAGGAAAACTTGGATCTCGATTCCAGTGATAGTTATTGAAAATTTTTTTATTTATCCTCCCAAAATTTGAATTATGTTTGGGTATGAACACTTATAAAGTTATACGAATGTATGTACGTACAAAAATACATATATTTTCTTATTTATTATACATTTTATACATTTATTATACATTTATTATACATTATTATACATTTGATGTATTATTATACATTTTCAACAAATTGAAATTTGAAAAATTAAAAATATTTTATTGTAAATTTTGCTATACTATTGGATTGGGGAAAAAGTTTCTTCGTATTTTTTAATTCAAAATTGTATACAATATCTTTGTCAAAAATGAACGAAATTTAAATTTAAAAAAAGAGTTTTAAAGCTTGAAGAGAAATCTCTACTTTCGAAAAGTTATATTTTAACTATATTTTCTGTGAGTTTGGTAATTTTTACATTTAATAAACTACGAGATGAAAAAGTTTCTTTTCATTTTGAAGGTTTCTCACGTGCCCCAAAAAAATTTACGAAAATTTTCGACTACCTATCGTGAAAGCTTGAAGCTTTCCTTACAAAATCATTTTTTAAAAATGTTTCTATAATTTTTTGTTCCTGAATTATTCGCGAGTTAAGTAAAGGAGCATTCTGTGTCGAGACTCATTTTCAGAGCTGCTTACGGCGAACTTTAACTCCATTCTTTTAACTAATATCAACTTTTCCGAGTGAATAGCACTCACTTTTAGTCAATAGAAGACAACTCCAATCTCCATATTCCAATCGTTACTTTTTCAAAACTAATTAGACATCTGAGTAACTTTCCTTGTAAATGACAAATTTATTAACAAAGATAGAATCGAATTTTTGAATGATTTAAATCACTTTTTTAATGATTAATTATTATTTCTCGCTTAATATATTTTCATTTTATTATGTGACTTATTGTTAGTATTGAAAGCAAAGTTTATATACCTGCAGCAATCCACCGAGATATTGTGCCAGAAAACCCACTGCTACACATGATAGTCCAACTACAAGAGCCAAAATTTTGCTAATGATTATTGACGTCGTAGCAGATAGGTCCTTGTTTCTGTAATCAATATTATTCGCGCTTTGCTCTAGAGTATCAAAGATTTTATTATTTTTTGTGATTGATATATAATTCTTAAAAGAGGGAGAAAAGGAAGAACGATGGAATGTATCCTTTCCGATACTTTAATTTTCTACAAAGTAAATGTTCTATAATGTTTTAATATAATGTTTCTGCATAACATGATATGAATCATTCTTCAACAGATTCAGGTTACCTTGAAACTAGGCCGTTTTCCGGAATGAGTTATACGATGTTATACAATTTTTTCACGCTATCATGATTTTTACCTTATACGCCAGAGAGGCTTGATATAATCTTCAAGAATAACAGCAGAAAGAGAATTAATCGTGGCCGAGATAGTACTGAGTCCGGCACTAAAAATTCCGGCTATGAAAAGCCCAGGCACACCAGGATAATCCGACAACATGTCCATTACATACAATGGCATCAATTGATCATTTGAACTGATTCTGCCTTCTACGAGTGGATCACAGTTATGATATTTTGCATATATTGCTAGTCCAGAAAAGCACAAAGTAAGCGACATAATCGATGCCATCGGCCAGCTCCACCATAATGCGCGCTGAGCAGTTGCTAAATTGCTAATAAAATTAAAATAGCGCTAAATAGAGATGTTCTGGTGATATGGAAAATTTGACGATAATTTGGAAATTTGATCTTTTCCATAGCCGTCAAATGGAATTTTAAAATTTGTTATTACGAGGTAATGAATCATAGACGCATCAGTAAGAAAAATAATATCAGAATAATAATTCTAATAATTCTAATATACAAATAATAATAAAATTTTATAGTAATAAATAATAACAAAATATATCTTATATATATTTTATATATTTTATGAATAATGCATTAATTTTTAAATAATACATTATTCACAAAAATACAAGATATACTTTGTATATTTAAATATCAGATTTTAAGTGAGCTAATTTTCATGTTCTTAAATTTATAAAAATATGGAAAGAAGAATTCTGTTAAAGAATTTTATGCTTTACATGTAATATTTTTGGACTCGATTAATTCGCATTTGATTGGAAATTATGTCAATCTCGCTTTACCTGATAGTCAGCATTCTTTGAACCTGAACTTGATTAACGCTATACAAGGAAAGGTAAGTAAAGAAACCACCAAGTGTCAAACTCCACCAAGTATATCGTACAGTTGGATCCGGAGAGATGCTATGGCATACGTAAAAAATTAAAATAAATAAATGCCTCCTGTGCTTGCGTTGTGCTTTATTTTATTCATTTTACTCAATTAATGAATATGTTACTTTCAATTATTCAACAAAAGTTTTTCAATTTTTAGTTTAATTAGAAAATTACGAAATTTCAAACACATTTTAGCCGAATTTTGTTTCTTTTTAAACGCAATTATTCTTTTACGATCATATTTTTTAATAGAATAAAAAAATAAAATAAAAATTCAATATAGGCGGGTGTGATAATTTTTAATTTTTTCTATCATAAAACATTAATCTTTTGCAATAAAAAAAAAACAAAATTGAGGAATTCATGATTCACTCATTTTAAATGAAATTATGTAGGATATATATTCCCATAAAGATATTAAGTAAAATTATGTAGGATTCCCATAAAGATATATGTCTAATAACAAAAATTTGTATAGAAATACAATTTGAACGGTTTAGAAAGAAATACAATGACATTTTTTGAGGAACTTTTATATCATTCAGAGCATTACTTGTTGAATTCCAATCGGGATCCTTCTCCGGCAATCTGCCAAATTCGGTCTAAACCACCAGTAGCAATTGCTGCGGTAGCAATAACTGTGACAACGGCAGTCAGCATTAACAGACCCTGAAAAACGTCGGTGATAAGTACCGCCTTGATGCCTCCGATCGTCGAATAGAAAGTGCAGATGAGTCCTAAACCAATCACACTTGCGGTCGTTGAAAGACCGGTGGTAGCTTCTAAAGCCAATGCAGGTGCATATAACACCACACCACTGTACAGAAGCAATTGGAGCAAAAAGGCAAAACTGGCTATTAATCGGGTAGTCGTACCGAAACGCTTCTGTAGATACTGCAACAGATATTTATGTAGTTGTATTAGATCAATTTTGATCAACAAAATTTTAAAGCAATACTAATACTAGTGCTATTTTCAAAATTATCAATTATAGTTATGTTAATTTAAAAAAAATATAAAATAAAAAATATAAAACATATTTTTATTTTTTTTAGTTTAGTTCAAGAAATAATTTTTTGCTAACAATATATATATGTGTGTGTGTGTGTGTGTGTGTGTGTGTGTGTGTGTGTGTGTGTGTGTGTGTGTGTGTGTGTGTGTGTTTTAAAATTTTATTTATATACATAAACGTACTTTTTTATATAATTTAAGCTAATAATAAAGAACCTCAATCAAGCATTTTATTAGACCAAACAACTGATATGAAATAAAAATATTTTAAATATAATTAGATATTTGTAATTACTAAAGATTATTTTTAACATAATAATTATTCTTGAATTTTGCATAATGATATTAATGCTTTTTACCTCGAAAGTGCTTGCAGTGTCTAGTTTAAAAAATACCGGTAAATAAAAATAAGCTGCGAACGGTGTGGCAAGGCCATAAGAGATGTTGATCACAGCGTACTGTGTACCGTACACGTAATTTTCAGAGCTCACTCCAAGTAGACTGACTGCTGATAAATATGAAACCATCAAACCTATCGCTACTGGGATCATTCGCATTGATTTGTTGGCCATAAAATATTCCTACAGAAGCACATTCAAGAAGAGCTATTTTATTTCATCTATTTTTATTTTAATGTCTAGATATTTTTACTGAGAAAATATTAATATTATATTAATAATATAAATCAGACGAAAAATTAAAGTTGAAAGTTATCAAAGCATAGTGCAATATGTGTTATAAAATATGAAAATGCAATGCGTGACATAAAAAAAAAATGATTTAATTACCTCAGTTGACTTCTGTCGACTACCGATGAGCCAATAATATACACCGATGCCGGAACTGATTAGAATTAATGCACCGATCACTGCATAATCCGCTGCAGTTAATGTAGCCATGATGTTTGTCACAATTCTATCCACTATATTACCAATTAATAAAAACGAATCGTAGCGTATGACATGGTTTTGCTCTTGAATAACTCATTCTATTCTAAAAATAATTATTCATTTTACTTCATTTTTAAGAGAAGACCTAACAAATGCTGTCTGGGATATGTCTTATCAATAATACTTGTCGTTACGTGTAATATGTACGTATCGTAAGCACGTACAGCATATTTATAATCTCTGACGTGATCTAATCTATATGTCTCATTATCAAAGAATACACAAATCAAAATAAGTCAATAATAAAACAAGTCAATGTAAGCCTGGTAATGTATAAAACTTGTGTATTATTAATAATAATTAATTATAGACATTTCCAATGTGACAAATAAATAGTAACAATTTTAAGTACTGAGCATTACATTACATTTCTATATAATATAAACGAGACGCTTTGTAATTGTCTATTATATTTGACAGAATATGTACTTCGATATTAAAACTAAATGATATTAAAACTAAAAATTAAAATTTATTAAATGGTAGATTTCAATTTAATTTACAAACTATATTCTACTTACATTATAATCTGAGATCCTATGAGTTATTAAATATAGAACGTACGCATATCTGCACTGAAAAAAAATAGTCAATTTTAATAAATATTTAGTTGAATACTGCTAACTAAATATTTATTAAATATAAAGATATATTTATTTGATAACAATGTTAATTTGATTTAACAATCATAGGATTTTTTTTTTATTGAACAAGTATTTACTTACTGTAAGTAAATGTTTAGTTGGCAGTATTGAACTAAATATTTATTAAAATTAACTATATTTTTCTCAATGTGATAAAACGCTTATTTCGAAGAGTTTTTAACTAATAAAGCGCGCCAGGACAAGTGAGTCAGTAAATGTATTTATAACTATTAGTATCATAAACACAAGATAAAGTCATAATTTAGTAAGAAGAGAGAGTTCGAGATATAATAATTCCGTCTAGAAACGTAATTATTAATTATTATAATAACATAAGTTTTACACATTACCATCCTCAATGTCGACTTGCATTGGCTTATTTTAATTTATTTCTTTAAAATCTTATTATTCGATATAGAAATTGGATAAATATACAGTCATTTTATAATTATTTCCTATTTTTTTGTACAATAATACTTAATGTACATATTACTTCTTCAAAATATTTGCCCGAATTTCTATCTTTTCTTTTTTAATTTATTTTTCTCTTAATGACAAAATATTTAATAATGAAAATTTATTATATATAGAATATTTATATGGAATAGAATATATAGAAATTTATTATATATAGAAATATAAAATATCAGATATTTTCAGGGAAAGAATGTTTATATATGAATACTCTCGAACGAACAGTAAACAGATCATATGAATTTATAGTATAATTTCTGCAATAACAAGTTCAAGTTGTGAGAGAGAGCCTCGTACTCTTTATTCGAGAATATTCAGGACATTTTATATAAAATTAATATTTTGAGACTAATTATAACGAACCAATCGTCTTCAATAAGGGCTTCTATAGACGAGCAACTTTATAGCCCCACAATTGAAAACGCCAACCCGTTTATATGGAGCTACGGAGAAAAGTGTCGCGAATATGTTCACTTCTGTAGCGTTACAGAATATAACTGTATGAATATAGCGTATAAACGGATCGGCACAACGTTTCGATTGTGGCGCTACAAAATTTCTCGTCTGTAGAAGCCCTAACTTGAAATACAAAGGACGATTGATTAGTAATATGCAGACTTTCAATTGTAGCAAGTTTCTTTTCCTTATAACGGAATGAATCATGACATCGTGTGATGAGGATATGATGTTAAAGTTCAAACAATGCGGATTTTTAAATACTGAAAATGAAATGACATTCATCATCCATAAAGGCTGCGTATGATGAAAATCTCAATTGCTTTTCAATGATTTTCATCAGTTACTAAAATTAATTTTCCATTGCGAGGTCCATCGACAAATATGTCTGGTTTGCAGTGACAAAATTTAAAGATTTACTACTATTTATCATACAGCATTTAAATAGCAATGAATTTCAATTGATTACGTTTTCAGCACTTAAAATTCAATCACTGCATGTTATTTGAACTTCATTAACATATCCTAATCATATGACACCATGTTAACATGCATTAATTCACAATCGTTGTAAGAAAAAGAAACTTACTATTACAGTTGAGATTGAAAATTTCGGCTATAAGTTATGCTGCTCACGTGTGCATTACTTAGCCAAAGTTTCAGCCTCTCAGAGTCTCGTAGTAATTATAATAGTCAGAAATTAGATAAACAATCCGACTTATTCTTTCTTTGTTGTGTTTCAATGAATTCCGATTGTCAATGGAATCCGATTATCAATGGAATTGGGATTGTCTTCATGATTCATAGTATATATATTTATTATAATTTTCAATAAAACATTTAAGGAACCGACTTTTACATTAAAATTTTTTCTTTCTACGTTTGAAAATAAGTTTTGTACAAAAATTGTGAGATTATCAAAAGAAACATAAAATAATGATTATATTTTGATCTTGAATTCTTTCATTAAAGATAGATTAAGAATTAAGGATCGCATTAAGGATTAATGCGAATTTTTCAAATGACACTACTGATTGTCCACTGACAGTTTACCGATTGTTGACAGTGAGGACGGTGGGCGTAGCGGCGACGACATGAAGCATGCAGCATGCGTGGTAGCGGTGTCACGGCTGCGCGGTCTTGCCTTCAACCCCTGGTGTCCGCCAGCCGCTATCTCGCCATTCATGCCCTTCCTGGTGATCCTCTCTACTTCATCGTTGAGGTGAGGCAAATATCAATTACGAACAAATAAAAGTGTGATATTACTAATATACCTATTATTGTGGGAAAAATATAAAATAAAATTTCATTACAACTGACAATGAGTACGAATAAAAAAATAACACTTTTTTTTGTTTTTTGGAAAGTAATTGTATTGAATTTTAAAGATTTCAAATGTAAAGAATTTGGAAATAACATTGTATATATACATTTTTTAATAAAATGAATTTATTTATTATTTTTTCTCATTTTTTATAAATAAGATAATATGAAATATCTAATGATGTCCTCGAGAACGAGTGTCACTTAACAAAAAATTAACTAATTGAAAAATATTTAGAAATTATTTCCGGAAATTTTAATGCTAATTTTAATGCTAATTAGTCCGTTTTACTATTTCAGGCTAAGTCGAGAGTAAAGGAGGTTTATACGCAGACATGCACACTTCTCAGCCAACAGGGCATGCGAGATTGCGAACTTTTTGGTTTGGCTATATTGTCCGGTGAGTCGTATTTGTGTATTTTCATTTTCATTATAGACAAAGTAATGATGAGAAATTTCAAACCGATAAAATTCATATTTTTGCAAATAAATATTGTTATTTATATTAATATTTAATATTTTGATATATAGAATCATTAAGGGAATTTATTCATGTAAGAAATTGTGCAATTTTATTTAAAGAAAAATTGATTTTTATTTTTTTTCATTAATAACGTCATAATATGGATATCTTTAAAAGTCTTGAGAAGATCTTAATAGTATGTTAAAATTAAGTTGATCAGAATTGCTTCCTTAAGAATAAAACATAGCTTCAATAAATTAATTTTCTTTCTTGATTATAATTTAAAGTACAAAATATGAAAATATAAAAACAAGAATTTAATATGTACATCGAAATGGCTATTCGAAAAAATAGACAGTTTCGTTTTACATTATAGATTTATTTTCTATGACGAAGAAAGTGACATAAACAGAGAAATCGTGAAAACATTAAACTAGCGAGATGTCCAAGTCTCTTGACTAATCGTCAGGTTTTTCTGCATACCATACGGCTCACGTTCATCGCTACCCTCACCAATCGTGACAAGCCGGTCCGACTGGTGGCCCCCACCACTGGATAAGCTTCCCCGGGTCCTCAAAGAGCCCTACGAGATCCCACCTCACCCATCCCTTCTACATTCCAGCAGAGCACCATCATCGGACTCGGTTGAGTTGGCAGGTCTTGAGACGCGCGAGCCATAGCATGACAAGAAAAAATGCACCTGAAAAACAAGTATAAGAAGAAAGGCAGCTCACACTCCCTGTATGCGCGTTATGGCTTATGCGATTCGCGGTGGGTCTTGCTAAAAACGATCTAGACCAACTTTTGCTTCCCATTTCTTCAAATGCGTTTTAACCTTAGAAGGAAATTCTTTCTATAGTTCATCTTTTTCTGTTTCGTCTTTCTTTCATTTTGCAATTTCTATTTTTTTTTCTCTATTTTCTTCTTATCACCTTCCATTTTTCTCCATTGATGAAATTGTATAGTTGTATAGCTGAAATTTATCTGTATCTTTTGAAATATTGTACAATAAGTTTATTTCGCTGAAAAATTTCTGTTAAAGAAATATATTCCAATTATTTATTCATTGAGTTGAGAAATTTTACTTAGTCGAACATGCTCTAAGAATGTTCACCTTTATTGCAAATTCATATTTCATCATTTTCTGTAATTTGATGACTCAACTTACAGCGAGTATTTAATAACAATAAGAGAAACAATAAAAAAAGTTAGGAGCTATTAGATATTTTCTGTTTGAGTATCAATTTATGATAAATTTTAGTTGTGAAAGATTTGAATGTACAGATAAATAATTGAGTGAGAGAACATTATGTACAATGTGTTATGTACATGCAAAAGGAATAGATAAATACAGAAATAGATAAATAGATAGAGAGGTATGTGATAAATGAGAGAGATAATAAGTTGCCGGAGTATAAAGACGGAGTAAGACGAAGGGAATGACGAGCGCTAAAGAAAGGAAGCGGCCAGATAGAGTAGAAAGAGAAAAACGGGCGGAAAGGGGAAGCAGGAAAAAAAAGAGAACGGGGCCCCGGGTAAGACGGTAGCCCGATGATTTGTATAAGGCCTCTCGTATTCCATCTCCCAGTCGAGCATCTCCGGCGCAACGTACGGCTCTGCGTAGAGGAATGTGGAAGGAGGACGCCGAGGACAGGGATCGTTGGCACACGACGTGGTGGAAGAGGGGCGAAAAGGTCCGTTCTAGCTAGCGGAGGGGAGACGAAGCAGAAAATACGCTCCAGCGCAGGTTCAAGGGATATATATCGCGGCGAGGTTAAAGCTGCGCGTCACAACAGGGCCTCAACGTATTCTCCCTCCCGTATCTCCTTCTCGTATCCTTCATGTATCCCACACTATATGTCACATCCTACTCCAACGAATCTCATGAGCAACACCTCCGCCGAACCCATCAGCGAACCCTTTGATTTTGTTAGAAAAGAAATATGCTTTTCTATTTTTTTTTCATTCTTTCCGCAATATTTTTTTCTTTCTGTTTTCATTAGGCTATCTCTTAAACTTTAAGAAAAATTCTTTTATCTATTCTCAAGAAATCTTATAACTAATATCTCTCTTTTTTCTCCTATTTTTTATCCAATTTTTGTTTGTTTTGTCCTATTTCTTCTCTTTTCTTTCCTTTCTATTCAACTCTAATATTTACGATTTGTTCTTTATAAAGAAGGAGATGGGTCCTAAGTGTAAAATTGAGGTCAAACATTTGCGAAATTCCTCGCAAGAAATCTCTAATCTTTGATAGTAAGTTCAGAGATATGATTTGAACAGAGACCAAGTCTGTCGAAGATAGCTAACGAGAGTGCGAAGGTAGAAAAGAGCAGCTTAGATCTCTCCCTCTTCCTCCGATGATCAAGGCAACCAGGGGTGATTACGAGTGTAATTATGGTTATGGCGCATTGCTGAGCCATACTAAACGAGAAAAAAGAGGAGTATTGTTTCTTTCTGGGAAACAGATGGGTTCATAAGAGAAGGCTTGTTTGTTGAACTATTCTTATTGCGCCACATGATGCTCCTTTCGGACTTTTCCGATACTCTATGAAGTGCGACATGCATTTATTAAGAAACACAGATTCTCGCATCAAGAACAAACAGCAGATCTTAAAATCTTTGTTATTATATATAAACGAATAATTTATTTAGTATATTCTAGACTAAATCAATTTTTAGTATCAAATACGTTACAAGAACATTAGACAGAAAATTAATCGTAACATATAATATATCAATATATATTTCTTTAATATTGATAAAATCAAAATTTATTGAAATATATATGTATAATATATCAAGGTAGATATTTAAATGATATTCGAATATAAATAGAATAATGAGAAGAATCGATTTATACTAAAGAATATTGTTAAAAAAATCGAGTTGACTTCAAAAATTTTTGAAACACTTCTATCTTTCAAGCAAACGTGAATCCGTACTAGGGCAGACGAAAGTCTGAAATAAAAAAGAATAAAACTTAAATCCAGGATGCGGATTCGATCGGATCCAAGCGAGATGAAGAAAAAGGGAGATTGTGCTCTCTCCGTGACTGCGAAGAATATCTCCAGAGGAATACGATGGGCCCTATAGTCCCGATGGATTATTACGCG
>Ga0157364_1004660_pt1 | contig 13745 bp, 7 predicted proteins | sample AttsexASBM2_FD_111476 | JGI IMG/M metagenome (GOLD analysis project Ga0157364, IMG submission 111476) | Fungus gardens microbial communities from leaf cutter ant in Ribeirão Preto, State of São Paulo, Brazil - Atta sexdens ASBM2 | ecosystem: Host-associated > Fungi > Mycelium > Unclassified ... | reverse complement strand
TATAAATATATATATATATATATATATATATATATATATATATATATATATATAGAGTTACGCAAAATAGCGTAAATATAGAGTTATAGAAACACTACGCTAGTGCGTCTATTTCACGATAGTTACTGAAATTATAAACTGCATCGTAACTCGAAATTACAATCAATTCATTCTAATAATGTCCCAGTGATATACGTAATTAGAACCTGGAAATAATGTAAAATGCATAACCAATTCAATAAACGAACTTGTTACCACGTAATGTAGAGCGAATAACATTTCTCTTTCGGACTACAGAATCCGATATTAATTAGTCTAGCAATATAGGGGCTGGATTGTGTATGAGAAAAAATTTTATTCGAATAAACCTGGAGACGTAATTTTACAAATCGCTGACTTATTTATCTGCAGTAATTAATGTTCACAGAACATATTTTAGATTTATCATTTTTTTTATTATGTCAGAGAATAAATAGATGAAAGTGCTACATATATGTATTTTATTTTTCAGTAACTTTGTTTATTACAATTTTCCCAAGACTAACAAACAAAAACAAAAGCTAATTAACCGCATAATGTTAAATTTATTCACTGAGAAATGTATCGATATATATATATATATATATTAACTTGTAAGATTAATTATAATATAGTACAATCAATATGTAATCGCAATTAAATAACAATCTGCTGCTCTGTGTCGTTCATTCTGTACATTTCGTACTGCTGTATATATTGAAATTGATATATTTCGAATTGTCGCTTTGGCAAAATTGCGTATCTCATTTCTTTTATCGAATGCTATATGTGCGCCTGTTATACCGTCCAAGTTTTGTCGCCATCGGTTTTGTTCGTGACCTTAACGACTTAACCAATTAGATGAAACTTTGCCCGTGTGTTTACCGTGAAAACAAAACTTTTCTATTCTCGCTGACAGCGAGAAACTTCCTCGTGGACACCGTCGGTTTTTTCGTCGAGAGAGTTACCGAAACAACGATACGATGTACGAAATTACGAGCGCGGACAAGTTGCTGTGCAAGTATTTAAGTTACAAAGGAACGACATGGTAGAAAAGGCTCGACATTACCTGCAAATTTCGCTCTCAAGCATCTGTGCATTTTAAAATCATGATAATTCTTGCCGCAATTTTCACCTTGCAGGAAACTGCGAGAACCAAGAAACTGTGCACAGTAGTCATTTTCAGATTATCTCTCTTGAAAGTTGGAAAGTTTGACGTGCACGATTCAATATTTGATCTATCTCTGTAAACAATTATACGTTGCTGTTGAAGGAAACATTGAATAGTGCATTTACGCATTTCTAAATTTGAAAAGTTAAATATCTGCATAATTTACATTTGGATTACTGCTTAACGTGAGATTTTATAACTGTGACTCAACATTATTCTTGCCATAACTAGACTCTTTTAAAAGAGAAGTGCAATTTGAATTTCTTGATAAGTAACTTTTAAGAAGAGTGTAAAAGACAAAGTATCCTTGTATTCTTGTAGTATGCCAAAAGTATAAGATAGACATTCAACATGATATTAATGTACAAATACGGCAATACCTATTTTATATTAATTAATTTCTGCTGCTTATTGGATTCTTTACACTTCATTCGTTTATTTCCGTAAATTTCCATTTGTATTGAAAATCCATGATTAACCTCGTTATATTATTTCATAATCCAAGTATTTCCAATTGCGTAATTTTACTCGGAAGGGAGGTACTATTTTGCGCAGAATTTGTTAAACTATAGTATTATAACAGTATAACGGATTTTTATAAAATATTCTGTGAAACAAAAATAAATGTACATATTAAGAAGGATATTAAAATAAATATCGAATTGAATCATCTATGTTGGAATTAGATTATTTATCCTGATAGTATAATTTTATATACATATATTTTATATGTATACCTAAAAGTTTTATTTAGTAAAGGAATTTATTTATTTATCTATATTTGAACAGGCTGTTATATATATTTTGTTAATATATCTAATATATCTAATTTTGTTAATGTTAATATATCTAATTTTATGTATAAAGCTATATAATTTTATACATAATTTATGTACAAAATTTTTTTATATACAATAGGTATATATATATATATATTATTATGCATGTTGTTAGGTACAGATCGCTTTGAAATTCAATGCCATCGTTCGACTGATATCACGATAAAAGAGCGAAAAAAAAAATAAATCACCAATCGCAGACCAAATATACGAATAATATTCGTAAAATATACGCGTAGAATGGTGTAAAACGACAAAACAGTTCTTTAAATCATGCGCATGCACTCCGATGCAACGTGTATGGCTGACGTGGATAGGTATATCCCATAAATCTGAAAATAATTCTTCTAGGGTATCCCCCAAATTTTGTTTAATATTCAACACCGTGCAAGATTTGCAGTCACTTTGCGACTTCGGTCGAGAGAAGGACGCGATTGCACAAAATAGACGCGTTCGCGAAATTATGCAAATGATAACAGAGATAGGATGAATGGCGGAGGCGGCATGAAGAACGAGTGCGCAATGGATACAACGCGGTTAGAAGATGCGAAAGTTATGAGAGCTCGTCCTCGTTGTCACTTAGATTGTTCACGCGAGACTAATGGATACTCCTTTGAATTCGTTTAATGGCGAACAATTATAAAAGGAGCTGAAGTGAGAGAATGGAAAGCGAATCGCGTGCATGAAGAAAGAGGACAACGAGGCGCGACGTAAAAAGCTGGATCGTAAGTTGGTAGAGGAATATACGTTGTCCCAAATTCTCGCGCCATTCTCGTGCCGGTCGAAAATTGGCAACGCGTTTTGTTGTCGAGAAAATCGTTAGAGTATTAGAACAACTATGCGAGAAAATTTTTCCGCGCAATTATCAAGCGTATGCAAGTGACAAAATTTACGTTTATGGGGGATTTGTAATTGAACCAAAGGACAAAGAACTGTACATTTACAATGCAAATGTATTTTTGTCTTGAAAATTGGACTAAATTATTTTTAAAAAAGCATAATCCGCTTTATCGGGGCTTATAAAGAAAAAGATTCAATTTTTAAAACCATCTTAATCATATTATCCATGTTTCTAACAATTGCTGCAACTATTTGTTAGTAAAGTAATATAATCTGTAAAAAGCCCTGATATATGTAGAGCTATAGTAATAATAATAAAAGTGTAGAGTTATAGTAGTAATAATAATAATAAGCTATAGTAATAATAATAAAATATCTAAAATCAATAAATTTTTCACTTTACACTGTTAGAAATCTAAGGAGCATGGTGATCCAATCTGTAGAATGTTAAATAACATTTTGTTATCTTTAACTTCCATGTGTGTGTGTGTGTGTGTATGTGTGTGTGTAAAAATCAATCCATTTCTATGGTTAATTTCAAAGTAAACAACGTATTAATGTGTACACTTATGTACACTTACATAATAAACTTCGAGTTAAACTTAATACATTTTCTTGAGTTGTAAAATGTCTAACTTCATTGTTTTAATTAAATTAATAACGTTGAAAGTAGGAGTGACTTACAAAAATGATTAAAAATAATTCATTAGATATAATTTGACATTATAAATTTAACAATGTATATGCAATAATTTGAATTTACATCATAATCAGTATTTAATAATTTATTAGATTTATTCCAAAAATAATAAAATTAAAAACTAAATAATATTTTATTATCCATATTTTATGTTTGTAATATTTGTAATATTTGTAATATTAATAAAATAAATATACGTGAGACATCTGGAATTAAAATCCATAAATTCCAATTTCAAATTTTTCCGTATTTTTTGAAAATAAATCTTTATTCTTTTTACTTTTTCTAAATAAAATGTCTTTTTAATTTAAATAAAATATTACGATAAAATAAATATCCATTAAGATTTTCATAACAATATCTTAAAATTCTTTTCATTCGTTGTAAAATGCCGATCGTAGGCGTAGTATAATTATATAATGTTATGTTTCAAAAGACTACATTTTAGAATTCAGCTAGAACTGTCTTACGTTGATGTGTGTGTACTTGTCAATCCTACGCAGTCCACTATTAGGTAAATTAACTAGCAAAATGCAAATTCCATAAATTACTATTAATTCCAGTTTAATGATATCGTTGTGTGAGATAGACTCTGCTTAGTCAGGACCATCATGACCGTACATTACGCCGATGCTGTGGTAATTCCACTTTAGTGCACGCGCTTTTATGTTAGAGCTAGCTCAGTTGTTGAAACTCTAGCATGGTCCATGGAGTAAACCACATTAACACAGAACGAAAGATTGCACAGTTGGTATCAGTTATAGTTGAAAGCAAAGCCCGCTTTAATGGTTTCTGAAACAACCGGATAAGCTCCTGTAACTTGCGTTATTTGCGTATGTTGGTGACAAAAGATTATATGACAAATTTAATTTTTAAGATTTCTATAAAAATCATATTCTACAGATCTCTTAAATTAGAAATGTAGATTTTTATAACATATAACTTCTTTCATTTTAATGGATATAATTTTAAGTGCGAATATATAATTATATGTGATTAGAGTGAGAAATTAGAGTGAGAAATTAGAGTGAGAAATTAGAGTATTTGAAATATTATTTATAAAACAAACATATGATTTATGAATATGGAAATTAGTTTTATACTATTACTAGTTTACGTAAATGATATTTGTGTTAGAAAGCTTTGCTGATCCTTGAGAGATTAAATTTCATGACAATATCTTCTATATTGAATAATTGAAGAGCTTCAAAGTTATTAGCTATGAAGGACTAACGGCGAATAGTGCACTCAGAAACCAAATCAAGACATCACAATGCTCTGAAAGCTTTCGTGAACATATTAATAAGGAATATAAACTTCTTCTATATAATAACAATATGTTGATACTTAATTTAATTTTCTCTTTTAATTAAATTGATTTAGGACAAAATATCTTATTCTGTTAATAAAAGTATTATAATGTTACAATAGAAATTTTAAACACATGGTATTAACAATTGTTATTAATAATTGTATATTAAATGATTAAATGGATAATGATTAAGAGTAATATGTACTGATTATTAATCAATTGATTATTCAATATCAATTGATTATTAATAATAATCAATAACAATTGTATTTGTAATAATAATCATAAAGAGTATTCTCTCTTTGACTACGAGTTGGGATCGGTATATTAAAAGCTCAGTATTTAATTTTTGAATACTACAATATATATGACAAAAAAAACATGGCAAAAATTCACAAACTTATTATTCTAAATAAATTTTTTCTGTTTCGTATACATATAAGAACTTTCTTGTAATTTAAAATAGTATCTATAAAAATTTCTGTAAAAATATCAAATTTAAAAAACTTTAATCTCATAATCTAATTCTATGCGCGAATTCTTTGACCATGGAATTATGTTTCAATGTGTAACTTTGTCTTCTATGTAACAAAATCAAGTTAACATTCGCGATGGATAAAAAAGTTCAATTTAACTTTCTTCCTTTCAGCGGTTCTATTATAGATACGTCTTACACATCCGCGTGTTCGTGAAAAGCTTTTAACATTAGGGGCGCGGCATTGATAGCCAACAGAGATATCCTTCGATAAGAATGCATTAAACTTACCAGAAATTTCGCAATGCAGCAGTCAGTATAATTTATTTCTTAGACATTATTATATCCGAAAGTATCCAAAGCGGATGCCACATTGGATGGGACACTTAAGATTGGACATTTAATTAATTGAACGCGAATATGCGCAACTATAACTAATTATATAAGAGCGGTAATTCAAGACGTGATGTTCTTCAATGCAAATCATCAACGATTTTAATTTAATATTGTAAATCGAATGCTTTCATGACAGTTCAAATCCTCTTGGATAAAAGGATCTAAACTTTGAAGACTAAACAATTCCGACTACAACAATTACAACACAAATTGTAAATGATGTTAAACTATTAAATCTTCCACTTGTGTTACTTCAATATAGAAACTAAGATGAAAATAGGAAGTTCTTGACATGCAATTTATTCCAATAACAAGATCTTAATATGTTTCACCTTTCAGTCATAATACCTAAACATAATTCTTCTTAATTGCAACTCTTTCGTATTAAAACAGTTTTACAATAATTGAATTGTTAAAAATGAAACTAACTGAAAAAAAGATTATTTAAAAAAAAATATATGCAGGGAATAGGATCTGTTACAATGGTTGAATAGAAAAGTAAATGGTTTTGTTTGCCGGATCATTAAAAAACAAACCATTTCTGCTACACATAGAAAGTGTTCGGCAGCAAAAAAAGAAAAAGATAAAAAACTCCAATGAAGAAAAGCAGATTGAAGGCTACACAATGCAATTTTTGAAAAAATCTACCATTGATCTAGGCACTGATTACGAACACAACGCACGTGTTAATAACTGCTCATGGCTGTTAGGATTGCCTGCATTGCGGAAAAATTGAAATGTGTTTGTTCGTATTATCTTATAGATTCATCGGGACGATTGAGCAAGCATGCCTAGTCTGCGCACCGAGAGCAAATTATTTTCAAGCCATTTGTTAAACGGCCGTTTGACAAAAACGATATCAGGGTGATATATACGGGAAGTACCCGGATGCCTGTGATATTGCGTGAGTGCAAAACGGAGAAAGAGGAAAATTATCGCGATGGTGAAGAGGGACTTCGTATCACCATCATTGATATTTAACGATCTAAATTCAGGACCGGGTAAATGGCGAAGCTTTCATGCGGTCAAACGAGCTTTCAATAGCCTCTTATAGTACCATCAGCTATTAGTTGCACAAGCTGTCTTTTATATTAATTGATATTAGATGAAGTTGTTTGTATTAATGTTACTGAAAATATTTTTAGAAGTGTGACAATGATTGCATTATCTTCAAATTAATTAATAATGCGCAAAAATGAAATAAATAACGTGATTTTAGTTATTGACAATATTATTTTATTCACAAAAATATAAAATAAAAATAATAAAAATATATATTATTATTGTACTTTTTATTTTTATCGTAATATAATATAGATGGTCAATTTTTTAAACAGCAATTTTATAAAAATATATAAAATCGAAGAAGTTTTTTTTAAATTTATTATACTTTTATAAAAAATTAGATTATGAATAATATTTATAATAATTTCACGTAAAACTTGTTCACGTAAAAGTTTGCATCTTTTGTGATAATGGCAAGATCACCTTATAAAATTATATAACAAGCGGAGTTTTAAACACCTATTTTTAAAAAAGCACTAAAAATGAATATTGCAATTATCACTTTTTCTCATTTTTATAATCAAACTTTATAGCAGGCATGCCTCCAAGGAAATATGGAGGAGGGAGAATATCATTAAGTATGCGATCTCAATGATATTCTATTCTGTACGTAATAACTTAATTAAAGTAAATACACAATAGTGCAATACGTAACGAGATTAATAAATATATATTCTTCTAAAAAATACGTATCACAAAAGGCATGATAAAATAAATTTAACACAAGACTAACAACAGCTTACGGAAAATAAATTGTATTACAAGTGTCTTTCAATTTCATCTTCCTATTTTTAGCAATTATTTATAATAATTTGAATATATTAATAGAAATAGCTATAAATTATATAGATAAAAATTATTATATATAATATCACATTACACAATTATACAATTAATTTTTCAACTCTTATAAACTTTGGATCTTAATGCTCCGATTTTTATGTAAAACAAAAAAGTGACAAAATTGAACATCCATAATTAAATTAATCCACAATTAAACTCACGTAGCATAACATCACGCTGGTCAGTTATAATTTAAAGTTGAATCTCAAAAATGTAACAGTTGAGAGGAATAATTTATTCACACACGATCTTTCCGTTTAAATATCTCAAGATTTTATCGGTTTTTTCCGATTTCATGAAACAGACGTCGTACATCGGAAGCCATAGGAACAATGTTAATTAAGCGAAATTACAATTTATGCTTATGGAACCGAACCGTTAGAGGAGCTTGGACATTAACACCGAACGTGCAGGCGGTTCGCCGGGTACTGACTGTGCCGCCGTGCTCCGCCGAGCTGTTCGGCTTCCCGCCAATCCCCTGCCACTCGATGCGACTTCGCCCACCACGAATGCATCCCTATCTTATGAAGGAAAAAGGTAATTCACTGCAAAACGAGACACCGCATTATCACACGGAATGGTACCTCGGCATCCAATGAAGAAGAACGGCCGCATAATTCTGTCGTGAATTTTCGTTGAAGAATATGAAAATGTCACGTAGCATAAATGTAAATTCACATTTCAATGTAGCGTGATGATCTTTAAATTTTTATGAAATACGTATCTCGAAATAATATACACATAAAAGAGTTTTTTCATATTTATAAACTACTTATAAATCGAAACAAATAATACACACATAAAAGATTTTGTAGGTTTTGTAGATTTTATAGATTTTGTATTAATAAACTACAAAAATCTTTGTGTAAGAAATTTTATTTTTCTAAAAAAACCTACTTGTCTTTTTTATGACAACTCAATAAGAAAATATAAATTTATATTCAAACATTTTTCTCTTGCTGAGTTTTGATAAAAAAGAAAAATAGATAGAAGTAGATACTTTCAATGTATAATGTTAAAATAATATCAGACAGCAATTCTTTGAATAAGAAATGTCCTATACAAACTTCTGACTTAATTCCAATCTATTCAAAAGCCAGTTTTCCACAAAATGGTCTCTTCCATCCCTTTATAAAAATAAAAGTCCTTATTACCTTACCTAAGAAAAGCTTCATGCCGGTTTTTTACTATATTAGCCATACTCTTCATCTTACGCCAATTTTTCGCACAAAACCGTTACTATTATTCGATTACCTACATCTTGCGTACAAGATGTCTTCGTAAAGCATTAAATTGCATAGCGCTCGTCACAATTTGTCGTATGCATTTTAAATGTTGACATAAAATTCTTTTCTCAAAATTCAAGTGTCAGCGGGTTTCAAAACTTAACTCAAAACGATATAGCACGTTAAATAAGAGAACGACGTAATGAATCTTTGTAAGGCTTAAGTACGTCAGAAGAAGAAGGGATGACATTCCGGAGCAATAGATGACGGTAGGAAATTCCAATGCAAGAAATTCGTTGAAAACTGCTTTTCAAACAGGAAATATTTACTTTCATTAACATGGAATGTCTAAATACGTATAAACTTTTGTATTCTCAGTGGGTATACATATTTCCACAATTATGATATAAATCGTTAAGAATAAACATTACTCAGAATTAATCCCTGATAGCAGGAGTTATTTTTTCGCGAATATGAATTATTACAATTTTCTAAAATATTTATCTCTGTCACATCTGGCAATAAACTAATTTTAAGTTGTGTGTAAATAATTACTGTTGAACTATAAGAGATTAATTTCACCATGATACGATTGATTTTGAACGTCTTAATTGCGTAGTGTTGTATATTTACTTTCGTAATCATATATCAAATAAACTTTCCAAACACGTCCGATCGTGTATATTCAGAATATACGATATCCTAACCCCCATCAACGTTTCTGGTTAAGTTAATACTGTGTACGAATATAGTATACGAATTAGTCCAATCGGATATATGTTATAGATTTAATTCTGGTTCAAGAAACATGTAACGAACTGTATTGAAAATAAATACCTGTTTTGATTACTATTTTTCTTTTCCATTGATATTGCTTCGTATCGATTTGTAATCAAAATTCCAAACAGTTGCATACATTTTTACGTTTGTAATATTAACGTAAAAACAATATATTTATCAAAATTATATTAATTTATTTTTAAACTAAATAAAAATTATTTTAAATTAAATATAAGAAAATATCGGTTTATTACTTTAAATTGCGTTGAAAAATTTCAATGCTCAAATTTTATACAGATACTCACTATGTAATAAGAGAACAATCTATGAAATTTTTATATTTTTAGTAATGCTTTCAGATACGTCTTTTATTATGACTTCATTTTAATATATAACTGAGTAGTAAAAATATATATATATATATGTTATTATCCTATTTAAAAATTATTATAAAAGAAATAATTAAAAAAAAGAAAAAAAGTCATATAAATATGCAAATAAAACTGTTCATTAAATCAAAGTTGTTTATTACATTATTTTTGTTTGCATGTTGCGTAGCTTCTCTTAAGTAATATTTTTATAATTCCGGAAAAATATTTGTAATTTTAATTTAATTTTAATTCCATATAATTATACATGATATTATTTTCATTATAAACAATGCCATTTGTGCGTTTATACATTTTTTAATTACTGTTTTCGTAATTAATTTCTAAACTATGGTTCCATATATAATATCCCGTAATCTAAAAAGAGTGATTAAACGTGATGCGCATACTGGATTTATTAAAAACTTAATATACACCGCAACCTTTAGACATTTACAGCTTTTTAATAGTCATGTAATTAAGGGACGAATTTCCATAGACTTGACGAAGCACTTTCGGTCGATACTTCATTTTTGCCTCGCTTTGCATTATAAGATTGCTCTTTAACCCGTGCACAAGCGTACGTTTCGTGCAATTAAGATGAGTTTCAGAAGATGGGTAAGCGATATTCCTTCGGGCGATACTTGTAACTGGAGAGTTCCTGGCCCTTAGAGATTGACTGTTCTATCTTCGAACTTCGAACTTCCATGCAGTAAGCATCATGCAGATAGATATTCGCAAATTAGTCAAAGAGAATTCTGTGTATGGTAATTTATAAACACCATTTATAAGCACAATTTATTTGCATAAAATACGCAAAAATAATTTGTATATTAATTTGTATTCATATTTAATTCTATTAAGGCAAAAAATGTACAAATTTAAATCATTAAAGAATTCAGAAAAATAAAAAATTATGTATATGGAATTAGGATTACATGTATTATTAAACGTTATTATTAAACGTTACATTTATAATATTAATATTTTGCTCATTAAAAATTATTTTACAATTTAGAAATATTTCTTTATTATATTGCATCACAAATATGTATATATAAAGTATTCAAAATATACTGTAATTTCTTAAGTTATCTAATTTTTTACACATCATTTCTTGAGAAATTTCATCTTTATATTATCTTGGAAAATTCATAACTTTCTATTCAGAAAAGCAGAGAGTCGTTAACTTCAGTCGTATACAATGTGCAGTATGGCGAATTGCACACTATGTAATTAAAATTTTACAATTATACAGTGTTATACAGTGTTATACAGTAATATATACAGTGAATTAAACGTTCCACAATTAATTAGATTTCTTGCACAATCGTATGTGGTATGTTGCGCAGTACCTCGCGTTGTTGTTGCAAGCAACAAGATTTTCGAGTAATATGAAGCTATAGTCAAAAGTTTCATGCGATCCCCGAGGCATGAATCTGTTACACGAGGCATCGATTGCTTCAAGGAATCTATAACAAGGATTTCCCGTCATCTCTTGAGATGTTTATACATATATTCTTTAAAAAATGCGAAATATTCGCGGGTCACGAGTCAAGTAGCAATTCGTTGAACCGACGAGCTGACGCGACCTAGCACATTTTGTTTTCTGCATTGACAATCGTGTCTTCCATTTGCATACACACAGTGACTTTCTTTGTGACCAAGCAGTCGGACGGTCAGTCGCATGAAAACTACTGCCGCGTATTTCGTATTTCGCAGAGACCGCATAGAACGGACGGATTTGTTGCTTCAGCAACCTCAATAGCAAGCAAACATATCCTGCATCATGTGAAAACATCCCGCATTGTCGTCGCGTGACGTCCAATGTGTACACGCCTGCCTGCCTGCCTTCTATTCTCATTGAAAAAAAGATATTCATAATATGAGTGGCTCACTGCAGTGATGAAATATCTCATCAGAGACGCGAGTATATTTGATTACTGTCAGGTATCCTTTACTACGCTCTGTTCAATTCCCTTAATATCTCCCGAGTTAATTGGATACATTACTTGAGAACATATCCAGACGCAGAACTTACTTATGTTAGAGTACAATTTTCTCGTTAACTCTTAAATTTTTATTATCTTTATTGCTCTCTCTCATCGATTTTATTCTTTTGAAAAAAGATGGCTTTAAGTTGTTGCAATCTTAAGAATATCTTAGAACAGAAAAACACAAGTTAAACATTAAAAAAAATCTTCATTACGGAGAAAACATATCTCGCGACTGTTTTAGCAAAATGAGAAAACACTGAAGTTCATTGCAATATTTTTATATAGTTGAACGTTTTATAGTCTTTCAGAAAAAATTAGAAAATAATGAAACAATTACGATAAAATGTATGAATTTATTTTCATGCGAAATATGAGCCATTGTCTACAATCATTCCTAATTGAATTTATCGCGTGTTAAATGTATGCTAATGGTATATCGATAGAGTATGACATAGATTTTCATATGAATGGAGTTTCGCAAGAAGTAAAAGTAGAATCGTAAGGAAACGTTGCATCATAATGTTTCTGCTCAAACAGTGTAGTTACGTTTAAATTGAGTCGATAGTATATTGATTCATAAATGCAAAACCCACTAAGTCTTTGTGGACGCGTATAATGGTGCTGCAAAGATAGGCGTTACTACTTGCGTTTGATAAAAGACGTTTGTTACTACTTATGGCTTCCTTAATTTTATTAACTCTGCGTGAAGCTGTATATTTCAACAATTTTTTCTAAATATTTACTACATAAGATGTTTCAAAATTCGTGAATCAAAAAATCACAGTAAAAAAGTAATTAAAAATTTAATTTAAAAAATAATTTGTAAAATAATAAGAATTTAAATATGGCTAATTATGGACTATGTTGAAACACTGAAATGTGATAATATTCAGCGCATGCACGATTTATGGACAGATGATCGTCTAAACGTAATTATATTTAAACTCTTATAACTCTATTGCTACACTGAGAAAAAAATATAGTTAATTTTAATAAATATTTAGTTCAATACTGCCAACTAAACATTTACTTACAGTAAATATTTATTCAGTAAAAAAAATAATTAAATCAAATCAACCTTTCCTTTTTTTAAATAAATGTATCTTTATATTTAATAAATATTTAATTGGCAGTATTCAACTAAATATTTATTAAGATTGACTATATATTTTTTTTCAATGTAGAAATAAAAATATGTACATAATTACATAACTTCTTATTTAATTTTTCAAAAATTGGTATTTTGATTCGCAAATTTTGGGATACCCAGTATAATATTAAATAATATGTTTAATTAAATAATTATATATTTGATATATATAATATAATGTGTAAAAATTGTATCTTTAATGTATAATATACATATAATATATAAACATAAATAATTTAGAAAGATATTTGTGGTGCTCTTTGTCATTAGAGAATGGCGATGAACATTCGCCACAAACTTTGCAAGATATGAAAGTAATAAGAAGGTGGGATAAGTTTACAACACTTTTCTTTTATATCGATAACGATGCTGTGCACACCTGTGCCGCATGCTGTTCAGTACAAAAACACAACCGTCAGGCAACGTCTCTAATTTTTCAATGTGAATATATTAGGTGTACAAAAAAGTTCTGAGCTTTTTTTTGTAAAATTCAATCTTTATTCGTATGTAATCGTACGGAAATGGCTTGCTGCGTAACGCCAAGCTGTTCTGCAAGCTCCTTTTC
>Ga0157364_1004659_pt1 | contig 13748 bp, 6 predicted proteins | sample AttsexASBM2_FD_111476 | JGI IMG/M metagenome (GOLD analysis project Ga0157364, IMG submission 111476) | Fungus gardens microbial communities from leaf cutter ant in Ribeirão Preto, State of São Paulo, Brazil - Atta sexdens ASBM2 | ecosystem: Host-associated > Fungi > Mycelium > Unclassified ... | reverse complement strand
GTGACATTAACAGTTCGAAAAGTAGCGATAGAGGTCAAACAGTTCATTATAGGGAATCATGCCTATGAAAATTTTTCATTAGAACGGCAAGATCTACAACATATCAAATTTTCAGCCAATTCCATCGAAATCCAATTTCTATAAGGCATGTGCGGAATCTTTTATTTAATTGTAATGATATTACTAATTCTCTTCACTTTAAAAGTTCGAAAAAATTTCAGCGTACGTTTAAATGACTACAAATATAGTATATATATATGTATAGTCAGAACTTAAAAGATTGCAACTAACTTTTTATTGCAAATAACTTTTTTTTGTTGGGTTTCGGAATGCAACTTGCTCACCAAGCGATTGATTCTTATTCATCGAACAAATAACAACCAACCGTTTGATGAATAGTTGCATTCCGAAATCTATTTTTAAAAAGTATTGCAATCTTTTAAATCCTGATACATTAAAGCTCAGAAAAGGTATGCACAAATAAAATTCAGATATCCGCCCGTGGATCCATTATCCATGCATATGGATCTGGACCGATTCCGTAGGTCACGCTAATTCGAATACTCGCAGAACCATATACGATACGAGTATCTGAGGAACCGTGCATGATATCCGTGGAAGCGTACGAGTATTCGTTATTGCTAGTATGCTACAGATCATATTTGTGCGTTCAACTTTGTTAATTTTAAAGATTTGTGTTTTACAATCGTTTGTAGTAATTCTCATTTCGTTAGTAGTTAATTAATTTAAATTATGTTGTAATTTTTTAAATTTTTAACTACAAACGAAAGGAAAATTCTAAACGCTTTTAAATCAAGATGTAAGGTGATAATGTTTACTTTCTTTGTTATTTTTAAATTACTTTTGATTTGGGCCTTATTATACAATATTCATATATATGTAATAAGGCCCAATGTCAGAGTTTAATAAAATTTTTTTCATTCAGTTATACATATTCTATATAAAAAACATAATTTATTTTGGGAAGTGAACGAAATAAATTTGATTCACACTTAGTTTATTTCAATATCTGTATAAATAGAATTAAAAAAAAATTACAATACAGAGTGTAACAGAGCGATCGTATCAGGTTAATTTCTTGAAAAATATGCATTTTCTTAAAAAATGTTTCAAATAAAAATTTTTCGTCTTCAAGGAGGACATAATATTGATTAGACCTTAGGTGGCGTTGTCAAGGTCAGTGTAAGTTTGCACGTTGAATTCTTTTAATGGAACTCTTTTCCATTTTTCATTACATATTCTTGTAACGTACTTCGAGAGTTTTTTAAAACACTCTAATAAAACTCTTTCCCATTAAATATATTTCGAGTTATAAGGCTTGAAAGTTACAGTATCGTCGGCATTAGCATTATCCAAGGTATCCGACAACTAAAACATCTTGAATGTTGTTTAGGATCATAATCTGGATCTTGATCATTTGTCAAGATCAAGATCATTGGAGGTTGTTCCTCTTATTTTCATTAAAATTTTTACATTAAAAATTCATTTCTACGTATTTCTGAACAACATTCAAGAAGTTTTAGCCATCGATTGGATACCTTGGATAATGCTAATGCCAACGATACTGTAACCTGCAAGCCTTATAACTCGAAAAATACTCAATGAAAATGAATTTAATTATATTATTTTGGAAAGCTCTCGAGATGTGCTACAAGAATATGAAAAATAAAAGTTCCATTTAAAAAATTCAACGTGACCTTACCCTGATCTTGACGACGTCATCTAAGGTCTAACTAACTAATGATACCATTATGTCTCTCTCTTGAAGTCGAAAAACTTTTGTCTGAAATTTTTTAAGAAAATACATATTTTTCAAAAGTTAGTTTGGTATGATCATTCTTTTGCACCCTATATATATATATTAAATTGACAAAGAAAAAAAATTTTTTTAATCGGCATCTCGGCTCAAAAGCTTCAAAAATATTTAGATTTAGAAGTCGCTAGTGAACAATTTTTAAATCAAAGTTTCGATTTTCTTTAATACATGTTTGATTTGATTAAAAAATAACTTAATCCGGATTTTAAATATAGTATGTTTTTTTGGTCGTTGAACACGATGTAATAATTCATTTAACCTACATAATATAAAAAAGTACATATATAAAAAGTACATAATATAAAAAAATATAATTTAATTAATTGAGTTAATTAAACTACACATTATGTAGTATATTTTTTTATTATGTATTCATTTCATTTTCTAATAAAGAGTTTTTTATTGTTAAATTGAGGTTTTTTATTGTCAAATTTGATTCGAAGATGTCGAAATCATAAAGCAATATACTTTAGAACTTATAAAAAAATTTTTTCTATCCTTAAAAATGTTTTATAATCCAATTAAATACAATTTTTAAAGGCCTTGTAGGAAGTCCCAGCAAAATTCCAACTGATCTTGTTCTGAATAAACAGATTTACAATTGATTTGAAGAGAATAATGACTCATTTGAAGGTTTAGAACCTTGCTAAAATCGATTTTGAATTCAAAATTTGTTATTTTTTCACATTATTCGGACTGTATTTCTTAAGGTGTACATGGTAGAAGTAAATGAATTATTGCGTCGTGTTCAGCCACCAAAAAAACATACAGTATCACATTTAAAATCCGGATTAAGCCATTTTTGCATCAAATTAAACATGTATTTAAAAAAATCGGAACTTTGATTTAAAAATTGTTCATTAACCTCTAAATCTTAATATTTTTTGATAAAAATTTATTCTTTTGGAATGAAATAGAAGCTTTTCAGTTGAAAGTAGACTGATTAAAAAAAATTTTTTTTTCCCTTGTTTAATGTATGTATAAAATATATAGATATATATGTATATATAGGATGAGTCAGAGTTGAACCAGCTTCTTATTCTATGAAAAAATTATCGACTGCACACGTCGATCCAATTAGGTACGAAGTTGATAATTAATAGGTAAAAAACTCGTAGGGTAACAAGCTGATTCAATGACTTTAATTCACCCTCTATATATATATATAGATATATATATATATATATATATATATATATATATAAATAAAATGTGTGTGTGTGTGTGTGTGTGTGTGTATGTGTGTGTGTACATACACATATGTATACGTATATGTATTTATTATGTATTATTTAAAATACAATTATCTATAATACCTTTATAAACTTGATATTCGAATTTTAACAAACAAATAGTAATAATGTAATCTTCTTACGGACTCTCCCAAATTCAACAACGAAAAATCCAATAAACCAGAACAAATGAGAGTCAGCGTGGTTAATACGCACATGTAGTCTTAGAACTTTATTCCAAAAAATATTTCGTACGTTTCAATTCACTTTGGAACCATCCTCAGCAATACAATCTCAAATATAATATAACTCAACTTTTATGTTCAAGGAAAAAATCATATTTACAGATTTGATGTAAAATCTAATTGAAACATCAAAAATTGTAATATAAATATTTCATATCAATACATCAATCAAGTTACAAATTAAAATTAAAAACTGATGATTCATCCCAAAAAAGAATTCTCAAATATTGGATCAAAATCATATTTGAACAATTAATTTATAACCTCTAGAGAATATCATATATAAACGCATATTAATCGCAGCTCGATAGAAACATGACTAATAATATTTGATCTAATAAGTAACACGTATCAGATCAACAAGGAAAATAAAAAAGAAAAAAGCATAATGTCAATACATAAACAATAATTGTATAAAAATTCAAAATAAAACTATTTAATATCTTTTTAATAATTGTAAGTGTGATGTACACTCTCTATATCTAAATTAAGACTATTTTGTTGCATGAGTATATGAAAGCACTCAGATATTAATCGTTTATTGGGAAAACTTATTCGTCCAATATCGCAACATTCTCTCAATCAAAGTCATGCCATTCAATCCAGTGTTCTGTGATCACCGATTTATTGTTATTATTCCGATTAATATGATTCCGATGCTCAGACAATCTAGTTTTAAGTTTTCTTTCTGTCTGTCCAACATATGAGGCATCGCAGAATTTACATGGGATTTTATACACAACATTTTTTCTTTTTTCTCTTGGGAGAATGTTTTTATGTCCATTAAATTTTTATGTCCATCAAATTTATTTAATTTATTTGTACTAGTAAAAACAAATTTAGTGTTAAACTAATTCTATTGAATTCCTCCGAAATTGTTGGAATATAAGGTAATAGAAACCAAGAGATACAATCTCTTTTGATTTCCTCCTTTGAGTCTTTTTTTGTTTCGTACCTTTATAATAATAAGAATAAGAATTTTTTAACGTGCATTGATAGTATTAAAAATTAAATCAATCAAAAATTTTTAGATTATCAATATTTTTTAGTAAAATATTGATAATGTATTCAAAATTTTTTTGGATATTTAGGATCTGATAATAAAGTTCTATCTGTCGTGCTTATTATTATGCTTTTTTTTTGTGCGAGTGGATGTGACGTTAAGAAATTAAAATATCTTCCCGAATACGTAGGCTTATTATACTTATATCAATCAAACTCAATTAGATTGTTATTATTAATAATAGTAATATCCAAAAAATTCATTTTGTCGTCACCAAATTCTAAAGTAAATTTTAATCTGTCATGTAATGAATTAAAAATCTGAAGTGTAAAATCAACAAGATTTTTGGAACTGTTATAACAATATCGTCCACATAATGAAAATAAAACAAGAATTGAAAATCCAAAGTCTCTAAAGTCCTAGTTTCCAAATCTCTTATAAATTAGCAACAATTGGAGAGAGAAACGAATTCATAAGGGTTTTTTATAAAATTTTCTATTTATTATTTTTTATAAAACTTTACCAAAATTTTGTTTAATAAAATTGCTCATCAAAGCTAAAATAAGTTGAATTAAGTATCATCCGTACTCCCAACATAAATTCATCTTTCGAGATCTTGACCTTATCCATCAAAAAATTGCACCTCTTATCTATACTCTCTATAGCCAAATCAATAAGGATATTGATAAACAAGGATAGAACATGAAATTAAGACATTTAGTTTCAAAACGTGTCCTTTTAAGTCAATCAATTGAAAACTATTGTCAATATTATAAAATGATTTTTTGAGATGACGTCTTGAATGAAAGTTGCCAAGGTATAAAGTGGACTATCTTTATATTATTAATCTGAATGGATAATCCAATTTATGTATTTTAGGTAAAACATACGTTCTCGGGAGAATACTTTCGCTAAAAAAATATAATTTTTTTGTACATTAAATCATTAATAAAATTATTCTTTTTCCATCTTAATAACATATCTCGAACATCATTGATTAATTTATTAATCGGATCTTTTTTTAATTTTATGTAAATTTTTTTATCTTCAAGTATCTGCAAGACTTTAGATTTGTAATCGTTATTATTCAATGCAACTATAATATTTTCCTTCCTCCTCCGGTTTTTGTTAAGATGTTTTGTTAAGACATTAAGATTTTGTTTTAAAAAATTTTTAGTGGCCTTAAATAATTGTGTAATCCTTGTATTAATCTCATTTTTGGTAACAGAAAAAGATGGCAATTTCTTAAGAATCGATAATGAAATATCTCTAATCATAGTCCTATTCAGTGCTATATTTTTTTATATTATTTTCTATTATATTATTTCTTTATATTATTTTGCCTTTAATGCATTCAAACAATGAAAATTTATTATTACTAAAGGATAAGGAAAAATTACATTCCTTGTAGTAAGCAAATCCTTTCAATTATTACTTCTTTAGGAAAAGAGATTGAAGATAAGTTAATAAATCATCCTTCTTTCATGTTATTTAAAGAAAAGTTGTCAGTTATTGGAGCAAATTCTTTAGCTTCAACATCTATTTTAATTAAATTATTATGATTAGTAAAATTCTTAAAATTGTGGAAAGAAAAGTGAGAGTCAATCTTTTCAATTTCTTCATTAATATCTCAATTAACAGATAATATTTTTTAAATATTTTTTTAAATGTTTATTTCACATTTTCATAATTTTATATTTTTCATTCGTTTCCAAAATTCATTAATTTAATTAATTTAATTAATTTAGTTAATGTTTATTTAATGTTTATTTTAAATTTATTTTTAATTTGAAATAATTAATTTGAAAAAATATTTTTTAAACGTTTATTTAATGTTTATTAAAAAAAAATTATTTAATTATTCATTAATTATTCATTTGAAATAATAGTTCGAAAAAACATTTTTAAACGTTTATTTAATGTTTATTAAATCTTTTTTGAACATTTATATGATGTTAAATTAATAAATTTAATAAATGTTTGTTTTTTTGTTATTTATTTATTTAAAATATATTTAAAAAATATTTATTTAACATTATCTGACGTTTATTATAAATATGAAAAAAATATTTTCTAAAGCTCAAATTAATATAGCAATAAAGGTCGAAATAATAATCACGGAAGAGAAGTTAACACAATATAATTGCGTTAGTGTATCATATATGGACAATAAGAATTGTGTGCATCAATAGTTATAAGTAGCGTGATAATGTACATGTGACGGATAAGATACAAAATTCATAATCCTGAAGTCCCAGGTTCAAAATCTGGTCGGTAAATGAAAAAAATTAAAATATAATTAAAAATTAAAATTAATTATTAAAGTTAGTTATCTAATGTTTAGGCACTGTCGATAAAAAAAATAAATTAAAAACAATTCTATATTGTTATTTTTTCTAATTTTGTTCAAATAATTTTGACATTAAAAAACAGTTTTTAATGTTAAAAGAAATGTTTCTTCAAACGTTAATACACGTTTACAAAATAAACGTTTAAAAATAACATTTTTAAGAAATATTTCTTCAAATGTTATAATAAATTCGTATAACAAATTAAACTAACAAAAACTCCTTCTAACTAACAAAAACTAACAAAAACAAATCAAAAAAAATTGGAAAGGACAAGGAGTCAAGCGCAGAAGAATCGCGCAAATCATACACCTATAAGGTGTAAAACTTTTTTATTTTACTAAACGTGCTTACATGTTTTGGCTCATTTTTGAGCCCTCCTCAGAGACAACACAAACTAACATAAATAAATTGTGAATAAAAATTATCCTGTCATGGTGAACTTTCCTACTTCGAGAATTTAAATGCCAGAATTAAATCTAAAAAGAGTGAAAAAAAAAAGAAAAATGAAAACAAGGAAATATTGGAAATATCAAAATAGAGAATATGAAAAATTAATTTATCAAAAAACTTTAAATTATAATTAATTATCCCGAAAATAAGAACACTCACCATGATCACAAATCACAAACTATATTGCAAACATTATTATAAATAATTCAAAAACCGGTTCTTGATATGTTGGTCAGTCAGTATCAGACACAGTGAATCACTTTCAGTTTTAGCTATTATTCGAGATTACAAATGGAAAAATTTAACATTAAAACGCTAATCAATTCGCTAATGAAAATGAAAGTTGGAAAGTAATTAAAAATCATGCCAGAAAGACTTGTACGAGCGACACTGATTGGCTAGGCGCGACAACAACTCGATCTTTTATAGCCTTGTCTGTAATCGGTAGGTAAGCCTTGGGAAGCCTCTCCATATCTTTCTGCAAATTAAGTCCGTGTGTCTGTCTCCTGATGAATATCATCTCTGAAATCAATCTCTTCCTTCCAGCGAGGTTCTTCGACTAATATTGTAACGTTGTCCTATCCAATCGAAATCATGGCCTTCTTGTGACTGATGCTCCTTTATAACATTACGAGTAGATGTGTTCCATCGGATATGATTCTTATGCTCCGTGATTCTTAATTTCAGTTGTCTGCACGTCTGCCCCACATAATTGCTCGCGTCGCAATTCTTACACGAAATCTTATAAACAATATTCGACTTCTTGTCACGCGGTAAAGGATCTTTATGCACCCTAATTCTCACAATTTATTGATATTATAAAACGATATTCTCATATGATCAATCTATTCAATCTACCAAACTTCTCAATAATACCACGAACGAAAGGAACAGTGAATCACAAAGATTGCACTACACTATTATCATTAACAACACTCTTCCTATTACTAGTCATAATAATACTAGTAAGTATAATAATACTCATAAGTTCTTCAAACATTTGCTAATATTCTCAAATATAAAGTTCAATGGATAATCATTCTCTAACAATATTTTAATTATGAAGCACAAATTATCAAAATGAAATTTAGGATTCGAAAGCAAAATCATCCTATCAACTAATTCCGATCGTACTTATTGTTTGAGAAACTGGGTGTTGTGACCAAAAGTTCAAATATCTACCCAAAAAGATCGGTTTGTGATACCAGAACTCTATCACCTCATTATCCCTAATCACTGTAACATCCAAAAAATTCATTCTATCACCTCCCACTTCCATAGTGAACTGAAACCTTGGATGCTAAGAATTAAAAATATCAAGAACTAACCGAAGAATCAGGCGCTATAAGTATATCATCAACATATAATAAAAGGGCAATGGAAACCGAATCCAAGCTCTATTCTCCAACATTTTGCATAACTATATCCGCGATGACGGGAGACAATGGAGAATCCATAAGAAGTACCATAATTCTGCTTATATGTAACACTATCAAAAATAAAGAAAGTATAATCTAAAACAAACTGAACCGCTTTGATGAATTCCTCTTCAGGTAAACAACAATCTCTAGAAATAAAATGATCTTTGATACAGCATAGTCCATCGCATTCATCGCAGTCAATGGGAACGTTAGTGAAGAGGCTAACATGACATTAACTGAACATCATTATTCAACTGCCTACTATCAAATTCCTTAACAAGTTTAAAGCTATTTTCGATATGACTATCCACCTTAGGAATTGTTTTAATGATAATACTATGAAGAAACACTGTCAACAAAGGGCTCTTTATCGAAGAAACTGTTATACGAAAGGGACAATCCTGCTCATCTTTGGAAGAACATAGGCCTTCGGAAGTATCCCATCATTACATAACAAACTTCTATATGTAGAATATAGATATATACTTTTCTTCTTTCCAATAAAGCGCATAAGCCCGTTACAATCTTCCTCATCAAATCCTTTTCAATTAGCACTTAAATTCTCGAGGTAGGAGAGCTCACCATGACAGGATAATTTTTATTCGCAGTTTATTTATGTTAGTTTGTGTTGTCTCTGATTAGAACTCAAAATTGAGCCGAAACATGTAAACACGTTTAGTAGAATAAAGAAGTTTTACGCCTTATAGGGGTATTATTTATTTGCGCGACGTCTTCTGCGCCTGATTCCTAGTACTTTTGTCCTTTCCAATTTCTTTTGTTACAATAAATGTTTTTTTTAATAATAAAAAAAAGGGGAATTAAACCCATTGTTTTTAAAAATATTTTTTAAATATTCTTAAAAACACTTTCAAAAACATTGTCTGCTGATTGGGATACCTCATTGTTTGAATCGCGTCAAAATAATATTTAATAGGAACAATGTTATTAAGAAGCTTCTTATTCTGTTTTTTCTTCAATCAATCTAACTTATTTTCCATAATTACCTCTTTTTTAAATTACAATACATTTAAATGTGACTTCTTGTCTTTCAAAGAACGAATTGCAAATAAAGGAATGTTTAAGAATCTATCTACGAATATGAAAAATCTGACATCGAGCATAATCAATAGACCTATATGCATCATTTAATTCTATCTTTAACATTCTTTGTGTGAATTGTTGTTAAAAATAATTAAATTTATGTAAGACTTAAAGTAAGATAAATTAATGTTACGATTAGATATATAGTATAAATATCGTGGTATTAAATTATTACTAATACAATGTTAAGTGAATTTAATTCTTATCTTATTGTTGATGATATTTTTGTGATGTTTGATCCAATTTTATCAAGTCAACAGCGATAATATCAAATATAAATCGTATAAAATCAAAAAACGATGAAAAATGACGATCTTAATGCAAAGTTTTCTTAATAAACGATTAATATCTGAGTATCTTCATGCAGCATGCTGAGTATACTCATGCAACAAAATTTACGCTCAGATACAGAGGGTGTATATCACAGTTACATACAATTATTAAAAGATATTAAATAATTTTATTTTGACGATTTTTATATAATTACTTATGTATTGACATTGTCTTTTTTTCCTTTTTATTTTCCTTGTTGACCTGACACATCTTATTTATTATGATAGATAAAATGTATTAGTCTTGTTTCTGTCGAACTGCAATTAATATATGTTTAACATGTAAAATATATTCTCTAGAGATTACAAATTAATTTTTCAAGTAATAATTTTGATCCAATATTTGAAACAAATTCTTTTTATGTTTTGAGGTGAATCACCAGTTTTTAATTTTAATTTGTAACTTGATTGATGTATTGATATGAAATATATTTTACAATTTTTGATAATGTTTCGATAAGATTTTACAACATCAAATCTGTAAATATGATGGTGGTTTTTTCTTGGACATAAAACGAGTTACATTTTGAGATCGTATTCCTGAGGATGGTTCCAAAGTGAATCAAAATGTACGAGATATTTTTTGGAATAAAGTTTTAAGATTACATTTGTTGGTTTTGAAATTACATGGTTTGGTAATTATCATGCTGACTCTTAATCGATCTGGTTAATTGGATTTTTTTTGTTGTTCAATATATGAAGTTTTCAATAAAATAAATATAATATATAGTATTTCGTTCGTAATTGTTTGTAATTCAACTCATAATAAAATAGAGATTTTTAAAAGAACAACTGTCGACCCGACTTTAAGGTAAAGAAAAATTATTAATATATCTTGATTCAAAATCGTAATTATAAAGATTTTCTTTTCGTTTGTAATTGAATATTTTAAAACTTATAACATAATTTAAATTAATTAATTACAAACGAAATCACTACAAACAATTCTAAAACACAAATCTTTAAAATTAACAAAATTACGCATAAATATTATCTAGCATATAGCAGATACCCGCATTGAGGCGGTTACTTGTATTACGCACGGTTCCTCGGATATCCATCGTACACGATTCTGTGAGTACCCTAATTAACCGGGTATCCGCGGAATCGGTCCAGATCCGTGTGCATGGGTAACGGAGCGGGCGGGCGCATACTCGAATATTCGGGTATTCCGAGCTCTATTATACTATACAGAGTATTTGATAATTCTGACGCTCATCAGCAGGTAGAGCGGATTAAATTGAGTCAAAAAGTCTTATACCAATTTTGCAATTTTCGCAATAGTTAACAAGATATTTATTAAAAAGCATTAAATATTGATTTTCAATAATTTTTTACTCGAATTATCAACTTTAGAAAAACTTTAGAAAAACAGAAAGACAAAAATTGTTTATTTTCTTCTGATAAAATTCTGAGAATTTTTTCAGAATTTTTTACTACTACATTTTCTCATGTTGGTAAAAACAATTGCCAATAAGAAAATGCTGTACTAAATAGTTGATAAAAAATTCTGAAAAAATTCTTAGAGTTCTATAAGAAGAAATTAAACATTTTTTTGTTTCTTGCAGTTTTTCTGTAAAGTTAATAGTTCGCTCTATGACAGTTTAGTCCGCTCTATCTGTCGACGAACGTTATCGGCAGAATTATCAAACACTGTATAGTATATACAAATTTACATAGAATTATTTAAGCTTAAGGGGATCCCAAAAATATTCATATAACAATTATGTTTTAATTAGACGTCTAAGTCCAATTTTAAAAACTCCACGCTGTTTCTTCATGCAAACTATTAGTCTGTGGACTACTATTTCGTAAGTATAGATTGTATAACTTTTATAGGAAGCAAATGTTATCACGACGTGACAGCTCTAGAGCGCCATATTGTATATTAAGAAATGGTAAAGAAGATCCTAATTTCGAAATTTTTTATCGTTCTTAGCATAGATTCTTTACAGACACATATTAATGCGTATACTGGAAAAAGATTTTCAAATCAGTAAAAGAACAAAAATAATATAATTTAGTCGGTAATAAACGACTTTAATATTTCGGCTAGGATGCACTAATATGCACTGGTGTATATAAAGACCATTGTGTAATGAATAGGGATGCATTAGTGCACATAAAGCTGTTATACACAGTTGCCATAAAAATGTATTAAAAACAGATTAAATCGTACAATCCCCAATATATTTTATTGTACTGTTAATAAAACATATAATTGGCCTAGTTTCCACCGAGGGTTTAATCTGGATCAGAATGTAAGAACCAACTAACAGTCGAGTATTCCCCTGTTACAGTCGAACAGCAGGGGGATGCTCGACTGTAGTTGGTTGGTTCTTACATTCTAATCCGGATTATTAAATCTTCAGTAGAAACTAGGCCATTGATAATTTCCATTTCGTTTTTGCACTCATAGTGATTTTGGGACGCACCGACTGCATATTTCGGGTGCAATTGGTGTGTTCGGTTGGTTGAATGGTGCAGTTCCTCGCCAATGTCACATGTTCTGGACTCGATACACCGCACAAGTGTATACAAAGTGACCCCGACAAATTTATTGGGGCCAGTTGATGTAATTGTCAGGCTTGGTGCTTTCATGAGACGCTAAAAAGCAGCATGTGTGTAATCATGTAATATTAATTTTGTCGCTAGTGTCTGATTTCAGGTGTGATCCACTTAATGTTATAAATTCTTCGAAACTTTTACTTCCAATCGGAAGAAAGAATTTTATCTGAGCAATCAAAAAATGTTTCGAAGCATTCGTAGCATCAAGTAGACCGTAGCCGGGCGTAATCTTCATCTGACGCTGAAAATTAATATATCCAACTTGTAGTGTCAATTTACGATTTCCGATTACCGATTCATTGTAGAATCAGCTTTACAGCGAGTTTTAAGTTAGGAACATAAATCTCTAATATCGAATGCGTATTAAATTATATATCTATTAAATATTTAATATTTAAATTTTTATTAAATATTTATTATTATAAATATATAAATTTTATTTATATATTTATTCATACTCGAAAACGAAGCCATCGCAATAAAATTTGTATAAATTATCATAATACACGTTATTCTTCTTCTTCTTTGTTATTGAGTTTCTTCGTTAGCTCTGGTTCCCGTGATCGGGATAAACGTGACTAATTGTATCCCAAAAGAGGAAGTGAAAATCTCAAATCAGATTTTTCGAAAATCATGAATGATGCAAACAATCGAAAATGGCAAATGTAGGTTTTGGAAACTTCTTAATTCCTTTACTAGGCTCACCTGACATAACATACCCACGTTTAAATAATATAAGATTTTGACTATTACCCCCTTCTTTAATTTTTTTTATTTTAAGAAATTTTATATATTCAGGTACTGAGGCGGGATGAATCCTTTATCTCCTACTTATATCTAATATTTTTCACAGGGACCCTTGAATTGACTTAACAATAATTTCTCCCCATATAGTAGAAATATCTTCTATTATGGGAGTAATTAATTTTATCTCCACAATTTTAAATAAAATATACATAAAAACATTATATCAATAGAAAATTCCACTATTAGTTTGATCAATTTTAATTACCAATTTTAATTATTAGGGGTACAACTTTGCTTCCGCCGTTTTTTCCGAAATTCGAGGCTTTATTGTAAAAAATTGGTTATACATTTATGATTCAAAGTATTGTCCATCGCTGACCACTACTTTCTCCCATCTTTCGGGTAGCGTACGAATCCCGCGTCGAAAAAACTGGTCATCTTTTGAGGCTATCCACGAATCG
>Ga0157364_1004658_pt1 | contig 13749 bp, 4 predicted proteins | sample AttsexASBM2_FD_111476 | JGI IMG/M metagenome (GOLD analysis project Ga0157364, IMG submission 111476) | Fungus gardens microbial communities from leaf cutter ant in Ribeirão Preto, State of São Paulo, Brazil - Atta sexdens ASBM2 | ecosystem: Host-associated > Fungi > Mycelium > Unclassified ... | reverse complement strand
TGACTATCACTTGTTTCGATCAATGGCACACAGCCTGGCTGACCAGCACTTCCGGTCTTATGAAGAAGTAAAAAATTGGATCGATTCGTGGATAGCCTCAAAAGATGACCAGTTTTTTCGACGGGATTCGTACGCTACCCGAAAGATGGGAGAAAGTAGTGACCAGCGATGGACAATACTTTGAATCATAAATGTATAACCAGTTTTTTACAATAAAACCTCGAATTTCGGAAAAAAAACGGCGGAAGCAAAGTTGTACTAATAATTTGGGTGAGACGAATGTCATTTTAATTGTGAAACCGCCGATCGCGAGATCCTGGCGTTGAATGGATCGCGTATGAAAACTCGAGAAATTTCGATTGGCCGATCTCATGGCTGCCGTGTACGTTAATAATTTACGAGCCATCCACCCGAATTTGGAGAAAGATACTGATTGCCAACTGGCGCTCGCCTTTGCCATAACCGAGTCACTTTTCTTGTGTTTTGCAAGTGTATTGTCGAGATTTTCGTTAATTATGACGCAAAAATAACTGTAAAGTCCATGCTTACGAGATCTGTTTTACGTCGCCGTAATGTTATATGTCTTGTTACCTCTATTTCCTATCAGTGTGCAAGTTCTTTGTACATCAGCGATAGGCTTTATTTCTCGTTTAATTGTCATGAAATATTCGCCTTTCTTGCGCGATCATTCGATGGAGAATTCAGATCTCAGAGTATCGATATCTAATACAGTTGCCTGATCAGCGTTAATATCGACTTTATCTTTGTTTGTTGCAGATGCTGAGCCTGAAAAATCAGGCCTGAAAAATCAGATTATTAAAGTCAGTAATAATCGACATCTAAAAATATACTTGTTTTTCGTATTAATTTCTGTGTACTTCTTGCAGCCTATCTCTCTCATCCTCCGATTCTTCCCTCCTTTAACCTTGCTGCCGTCGCGAATTTTTATTGCGCGTAAATATCGTAATCAAAAATTAATGAAAAAATGGCACGCTCCCTCGTGCCTGGCGTCCAACTTGAGTTTAAAGAAAAGCTCTGAAATTTTACAAAAAATTTGATTAACCGGGCCGTCTCGTAAAGGAGTTCATTTATTTGAAAAATATAATAAAGCACGCGATGAAGATTCCTGATAATTGCATCATTATAGCATTTCTTTTATCAATCACAATATTTCTTCTAGAAACTCTCTTCTAGGAACTAGTATTGCATCACTTGTATTGCATTAATTCTTTCAATATTAACATTTAATAATGTTTGACCTATATAATTATTTAGAAGACAAAAATTATGTAGAGCACAACATAATATGCCATCATAATATTTGAAGCTTTTCCTATTTTATAAACTATTATATATTTCAACCTTCGCCATCGTTCTTTCAATAAAGCAAAACAGTTTTCAATTCTTGTTTTACTATGAATTTTGTTGTATGTTGTTTGCGTCCGTTACCGTAATCTTTAAAAGAAAATAAAAGCTATTCTTTTATGGAATGTGTATTTTATAACCTAATAAATGATGTGGTAAAAAATATTGAGAATATCCGTTTACTTCAATTTTAATGTATAAATGTGAATTAGTTAATATTCTGCAATCATTGGCAGATCCAGGTTGACCAACAAATACATTTATAAATAGACAATCTGTTGTACACATCACTTGCAAAATTATTGAATGTGTCAAATATATATATTTTGACAACACTTTTGATGAGTGCTTAATGTACATAACATTTATATGACAATCATCGATTGCTCCAATTACATCTTAAATATATTATAATTAGCAATTTATTATAATTAGTAATATTAGTAATATTTTATTAATTACCTATCTTAAAGCAAATACAATATTTAGTCATACCTGGAAAACTTGCAATATTCTTGAATTTTTCTTATTGATTCCAATCTTAAAATACAATTTATTCAATTGCTTATACAATTCCAAATGGGCGATGTTACATTAAAAGAGAAGGGTCCATAAGAGCCGATTTAGGTCTTATCCAAATTTTGTCCAAACTCATGAAAATTTGTTTCTTGAGGTTAATTATATTTAAAATGGTTTCAGCTTAAACGGAGTGATGATATAGCCATATTTACTCGTAAATATTTTAAATAGCTGACGTTTTATTGAAAAACCTAAAAAAATCATAATAGTCGAGTTGGAAAATGATTTGAATCATTCTGGAATGGCAGAGTTTTTTCAGAGTTTTCCCTTTGCATTTAATGTCAATGCTCTTATATATGTGTTAAAATTCAAATGGCTATATATGCCAAAAATGATCAATATTTGACTTTCTGTATAAACTATCCACAAATGTGTGCGTGCGTGCGCGTATGCGTGCGTGTAACAGATATAAGGACTTCACAGTTCGTTCACATTCTCGTAGTATTTAGTAATTCGAAACCTTCTCTCTGTGTGTATTTGTGGAGAGGGAAGGGGAGAGCGCGCGTGTGCTCCAAAGTTATTGAGTGTGGTGTTTGATTCACATAAACCCCTCTCATGTATGAACTGTTTGCTTATTATCTTTATATTTTCATACACATTTTTTATGATTTATAATTCTTCATAATTTTTTAAAAGGTTTTTCAATAAAACATCAAATATACAAAATATTAATTTGCGAGCAAATAGGTTCAAATCCTCCAGTAAGCCAGTGCATTTCAGCTTCATTATAGTTATCAGAATAAGCTCCACTGCTACTAACATCTACCAATAACCGTGATGTAAATGATTGCTAAAAATCGCTTATTATATAATTATGGAGCCGATTAACGGAATACGCCTAGAAGATCATCCGAAAGGATATAGAAGATTGTTAAAAAATATATAGTAACGTTACCATAATTTATGTTTAGAAAGAATATCCTCATAAGAGAGAATGTATCGACTGTTATTTCGAGTTTGACCAGTTAAGGTTTTCAGGTTGAACCTAAATTAGCATAGTATACAGTTTCGATTAAATCAGACTTGATTAAAATTCAAGCTATAATATTATAAATGCGATAAACATTTATTATATTTAAAATCAGCTTATAGAGTTTGTATAGAAATTTTTGAAAAATGAAGCAATTCAACTTTAGAGCTCGGGAATTACAAGTAGTATAATTTAAATAATGAACATTTATATTTGTTTATATGTGGTAACAAAATGTATCGTGTACTTAATGTAATTAATGAAAATTAATGAAATGTAATTGTTGAAAATTAACAAGAGAAGAATCTCAAGCGATAAACTTAATAGCAACTTATATTACCTCGGAAAATAATGGTATCGGCACTGGCTATCATCATAATATATATTGATTTTAGATTTGATTTCACATGAGTAAGAATCTTCCTCTGCCTTTTTTTAACGTATCCTAAATAGGAAATGATGAGAAGTCCGCGCAAGGATTGTTGCCACTTAAATATGTAGGGGAGAGTTGCCGAATACATACTGGTCACCTAAATCGTACCTCAATATTTTATATTATATTTAATATAACCAACATTTAGCAATAATAATATAAAATACATGAGAAATGAATAATATAGACAAAAGTATAATAGTCTACGTCTTATTTTTTTTTTTTTTGAGTGCGAGCGTGATATAACAGATAGCGCACTAGTCTGCTATACTAGAAGATCCCGAGTTCGATCCCCGGCAGAATCGAAAAATTTTCATACGCTTGTAACTCTTCTTAGAAGGCAATGGTAAACCACCGAGTAATAGTATACTTGTCCAGAGGAAATAATTGTCGTTCGGAATTAGCGTTTAAACTGTAGGTTCCCATATGTACGATCAGTGTGTCCACACAGGTATATGAGAGGGAGCTGCCTACACTGTGAGCGTATGGCACTTGAAGAAGAAGACATCTTGTTTTTATGGTTGTTAGTGATGTTTTAAAAAAATCAAGTACATTTGATATTAATTTTTATTTAATTTATGTACTGATAACGCGATCATCCAATTTTATTATAAATTTCTGTAAAAGATTTATTTTTATAAAAGAAGATTTATTGTAGAATATTTTACATTCATTGTATATACATACATTTGTAATCATTATAAAGATTAAATCAATATTTTTACAAAATTCATTAAGTTTCCTAAATTATCACAAGACTGATAATTAACAATAATAAAATTAATAATTGATATCAATATAAAAATGCAAAAATATATTAGTGTAGTAAAAAAAAATCCATTATTTTTCCATTCAATTTCATGCAAAAATAATGGATTTCTTTTTACTACATCTAATATTTGAGTCAATTTTATTTTAACATCATTTGTCTTTTATTGTTATTTATTAATTATAAAATATTTGATTTTCTTCAATAAATTATTAAAATTAAATATTAATTATTAGGTATTAATTTCTCTTCTTTCTTTCTTTTATTAATCTTATACTTTCAATTATTTTCATTTATAAATTCAATACTTTTTAAAGGAAATACGATAGAAAATACCTGCAAATTAATTTATTAGTGAAAGGTTAAATATGTACTAATAATCTGAAACCTCAAGCTACAATTTCTAGTGTTTATTTACGTACAAAACAGTGCCAAATGGAAAATATAATAAAAATATGTTAAGTTGTACGCATTTGGCAACGCTTCCCTATAAGAATAATTAGTCGCGGTCTGTTTCCAAACTTTAAAGGATATCTGCTCGAGTTTAGTCTTAAAATAAATCTTAATTTGGTCAACAAATTGAATAACACGATTAATAAATTCTGGATCAACATTGTATGATTCTCTTGAAGCGAACCCAGCTGATTTTGGTTTAATTCTACTATATAGAGGAGCTTGTAGAAAAGTTTTTTTTTTAACTCATTAAAGGTAAATTTATTTTTAGTTATGTTGATTGGTTGATTTAACTTTTGATTTTTGTCAATTATTATCAATCTAATATCTTAACCCAAGCTGAACTTGTTAATTTAAAAACCTGTCATTGATAAAGAGAATAGCAACAGATCTGCGATGTTTAACTGTTGTTGACGAGGAATGCGATAGTCTTTCAAGTGATAAACATTCTTTCAAGTGATAAGCATTGGTTTGGGAAATTATTAATTCAATTAGTTTTGAATATCCCTAAAACAATCGAATAATTAATCCAGATCAAAGTTTATCTTTAAATATCAATTTTTTCCCATTTTATTAAAAACTTAATCAACTTCAAAATTTAATTGAAATCCATCCAGACACTTCCCGAAATAATAATAATATTAATAACAAAAATAATGTTAGTAATGAACGTAATAAATCTATTCAAAATTATAAATTACTAAAAATTAAATGTCAAATTAATTTTACAAATTGTAAAATAATTTTAAAAAGCGATCTCGCTATCTAAGATATAAAATTCGATATTTATTTGGTTAAACCTTGTTTCGAAGTAAAGTACTTAAATGTATTAAAATGGACAGTTATTATATTTCTAAATAAATAGTTATGGTTCGTGACAGCACCAAGATCTACTTTGACCAACTTTGAATATAGCTTATCTGTATCTTTGCTTATCTGTATTGATAATTTATTTGATTAGTTCATTCATCTTTAGATGGTTGCGTTTAAAAATACTGTACAACATGGAAGAAATCACCGCGGTCATGATATCATTTCAGTGCCGTCGCATGTTATTTATAAAGCAACCTGTTTTGTCGTGTGGTGCCACGAATATGCGGACGCAAGGAATATAATTTTCCGCATTTTCCGCGCGTTTTCTCGAGTGTGAGTAGATTCACGGCGACGACGCGTCAACGCCGCCGGCAAAACGCCCTAATGATGCGCTATGCATGCGCGCGTACATTCGTCGTTCTGATCCTTGCACATGGTGTAACAGCGTTGAAGTGTTGAACCATGTCGAAGAATATCGTAAGAGAATTCTTCCCGTTAGATAACTCGCACATTTGAGATCTTTACTCTCAACAGAGAGATTCGCGATAGTGGAACAACGGGTATGAAATTGAAAACGTTTATCAATTGCTTGACTAAAGATTTCTATCCAATTTGCTTCTCAAAATAAGAAGGAAAACATTAATAATTTTTTAACAACATGAAAAGAATGATTTTGCTAGAATTAAAAAAAAATTTAAATATTTAGATACAGATCTAAAAAGATAATTTTGTCAGACTGTCAAAATAATTAATAATTAATAATCATTATAGTATAAGAAAATATGATGAGTAATGCGTTAAAAATGTTAATATTATGGCAATCAGTTTGAACGTCTTATAATTATTTTGATAATTCAAAAATTTATTTTCAGATCTGTACATAGTTAAATTTTTAAATACTTCAGCAAAACTGTACTTTTCTACGATTTTTCACTTTTCTATATAATTTATTAAAAAAAGATAAGATTTCAGATAAAAAGGTTTGTTGAGAAGTGATCAACTGTTTCTTAAAACTATAAATTCTATTATTCACTACAAGTATTAAAAATTTATAGTTTACATTATAAGTACTGTAACTGAAAATTTATAGTTTATGTATATTGTAGATTTTTAGTACTTACAGTAAATAATGGAACTATTACAGCTATTATATTTCACTATTTTAAAAAGAATAGCACTTCTATAATATAATAAAAAATTATAAAGATATTATACACAATATATATACTATAGATAAATAGTTCAAATAGCCTTGTACTTTCTTATTTTTGTGAAATATTATGTATATAATTATCTAATTGTAATACTACACTGAAAAAAATTTCTGGTTGAAATTAGACGAATCAGAATTTTCTGGTTAAATTTATTAAAATTCTAGTTGAGATAACTGGAATTCTGATTAATACAATATTTCTGGTCTAATATCTACTAGAATTCTCACTTTTTCAAAATAATTATATCAATTAAAAGAATTCTAGCAGATTTAACTGAAAATTCTGATTCGTCTAATTTTTTTACCAGAATTACTATTTAATTCAACCAAACTATTTTTCTCAGTGTATAAGATATTTCTGATTACACAGTTTAAAGAACTATTACTTTTTCTATTTAAAATTGCATATTGTTTTGTGATTGTTTTTCTATATAATTTATTTAAAAAATAGATAGATAAAAAAAGAGTGTGATCGCAAAACTTTGCGATCAACTATTCCTTAAAGCTATATCATACGTCACTACTTAAAAAAAAAAGACATCGCTGACTATGGCAGACAATAAATATTCAAGGACATTACTTGCTTGCCAAAAGGCAGGATGGCGATTTATAGCTATCGTCAGGACTGGAGGAAAAGGCTCAGGGAGACGTGCGCGCGGAGGACGTTCGATTCGAGGCCGAGATTGTTGGTGGAGCCTTGAGGCGCGATCGTAACTCATAATTGATGAGCGGCACGTCGAGGATCCAGATCTCCGTGGATCGGTGTTGCCTAGAAAAAAGTCGCCCGAGTCGGCACTGAGAATAGCACGCGTGCCCCCTTGCCCATGATGACTTTATAATGTCGTATCGAGGGGCCCCGGCCGCGGGCAATTATTATCCGTTTCGGTCCGCACTTTTCCGCATCGGCATCGCGGCCGACAACGCTCGCGGCGGCAGCCTTAATTACAAGGATACCCCGAGACGGCAAAGGAGACCCCGCGCGAATTCCCGAGCGTACATTGTCGTTGCATCGCGAAGGATTACGTTGCAAATCTGCGGCGCGTCGATTCATATCCTGCTTCGGAGAGAGAAATAAAGAAAGAGAGAAACCCCATCGTCAGTCGTAAACACAGCTATATTATTGCGGTTGTAAAGAGGATATGATCGAGAGCGTAAGTTTCATCGTTTCTCGCCGGTAATAATTTCCAAGATTCTCGATAAATCGTTATGAAGCAAAATCTTATCGTTCTATCAAAAGCGGATCCCATCTCTTTCTCTCTTTTTCTTTCCCGAGCATAGAAAGTCGACAAATATAGAAAAATACTACGTACCTTATCTTTTATTCTTCTCCGATTACATATGTACATGCGTGCACAGTAAACAGTATACCTGTACATAGATACTTATTATTTTGTTCCTCGATTTTGCAATTTGAGAATTCTTCAACGGAGAATTCTAAAATCGATCGTCATTTTCAGATTTCTTTCATCTAACGCGTCGAACGAGGAATGTTTTGCCGAACATTTGCATTTTCAGTATTTTCATCACCGACAAAATTATCGGGACATTTCTGAGAATCATACATATATGAAGTAAGATAGTATTACGACTCGCTTTTCTTTTTCTCGCAGAGTATGTGGATATATCGACACGGTTGCATAAAATCGCTAACGGTCTTGTCTCGCACTATCATGTCGTCTCGCGTGATTGAACTATTGGGCTTTTCAATACAACCTGCATGGATCTGAACATGGCGCGTAGATTTAGGATTTTTTAAATCTTGCCGGCCACGTATTATCATGTCAACTGTTGATGCACCTACAGTTATACCGATATAAGAAGTGAAAAAAGTATCATTTCTTGTTTATCATCGTATCATCGATCAAATATTATTTACTTGTTATCAAATATACTTTTATTAATCAAATATTATTTTACTTCATGTTTTTATATTTTTCATTTTTATTTTTTATTCATATATTCTTTTCGCGATTCACAAGTTCAGAGAAATTTCTTTTGTTCTTCTTAATACTCACCTTTTTCAAATTCCGCAGAAAATTTAATAATGATTCTTCTCTCTCCGAGATATAGATCCATTCAGAATGCTCTGAAATTTTATAATATGCGTAAAGTATAGCATGTTAGCGCGCTAACATCGTTGTAAGCGCATTCTGAATACGGACCATAGCGAATGATTAAAATTCTATTGCGATACACACGAATTTATTTTTCAATTGATTTAAGAAGTGCGTATTTTTGCTTTGAGAAACGAATGATGCTATTATACTGTTTAACATCTTCATTTATCGCTGCATGTAATCAGGAAGACTCAAGATCACTACTGTTTAACTGTTGACTTGTCGAGAGGATCAGTAATGAAATATAAATTAATCGATTATTAACTTGATACAATCGCGCACATAGAAAAATTTATTTGTAAGAGAAATCCTGTTAATCTGGATGTTATAATTGATTATAAATTAATTTTAAATCATACATATATGAAGTAAGATAGTATTACGACTCGCTTTTCTTTTTCTCGCAGAGTATGTGGATATATCGACACGGTTGCATAAAATCGCTAACAGTCTTGTCTCGCACTATCATGTCGTCTCGCGTATTTAAAGTATAAGTGAGAGAAAAACTTAGGATATAGCTATTAAATGTAATTTTTCTTATTTTATATTAAATAATTACGATGAGAACCGCATTGTGTATCTTTACTCTTTTAATGTATATTGTGAAAAGTGTATACATTAAAATAACAAAATTTTTCAATTAACCATTTCTGATTAATTCGCGCGAATGAAACATTTGTTTCATCTATTCAGGTTCAATGGCATCGCTATCTCGACGGCTATGTATGGCTTAGCATAACGTCGCGTATAATCCGGCAGAACCAAGAATCGGTGCGGTCATTTCCGAGTCGTTGATACAAGATGAGCGGCGGTAATGCTGACTTAATGCGATCAAACAAGTCCACTATCGCTGTTCGTAACGCGTACGGGAGCGAGGCCGCCACGGCCAGCGTGATTACCGGTAGTGGGTCCGACCGAGAGTACGTGTGTACGCGATCGCGTACTTAGCGCGGACTGGCCGGTCGGCCGCGGGTCCGGTATACGGCCAACGGTGCCTTCGATCACGTAATCTGACTAATCGTTTCCGGTTTCGCCGGCGAGAACTCGCTTCCAGTATTATGGCCACGCGAAGTAATGTTAGACCATCTCCGCCCGTTCACCGAGCAGGCGCTAATGATACGTCTCACTCGCCATACGTTAAAGCGAATCTACACGGTTCACTTGTGACGATCATCGCGGGAAGATCGGCCAGAGAAAAAAAAAAGAAAAAATTAATCCGTAAACAATATATCGAAAAAATTCCATCCATCAATTAGGAACAAAATTACAACAGTATGAGAGTTATGAAATATTATTGAAGGTAAGATATGTGTGTGTGTGTGTGCATCTTTTCATTTGAAAGTGGTGTATACGCTTTGTCACATTTATATATATATTATATTATAAAAGACACAGAAAGAATTATTCTACTGCAGTGTCTAAAAGTTTAACTATTAGGTTGTCCGGAAAGTTCGTGCCGATGTTGAAGAAAAATTGAAACGCAGAAAATTTTAATTTAAATGTATACTAAAATTTAAATTTTAGTCGGCACGAACTTTCCGGACAACCTAATACATATAAATCTATATATAAATATAAGAAATAATAATTTTGTAGAATTGTCAAAATAATTATATAGGAGCTGATTATTACAATATTAACATTTTTTTTGCAGCATTGTTTGCAGCTAGAATTTTTATATAATAATTTGAGCTAACAAAATTTTTTAATATTTTAACAAAATCGTTCTTTCGATTTACACAACTATATTATTTATCATTTATGATTAGTACTTATTAGACTAATTACTATTGAATGAATTAAATAGAATAATTTGTAATTAATTATGATTACAAATTGTTTTGCCTTGTGGAAAAAGAATTTCTCATTTGTTAAATTTATAAATTTTATTTTTTAACTGAAAGAAAGATAGCAGTGTTACTTTTTAATAAGCTACGAACATCTGTTGTAATAAAATTGTATTGTAGTAATTAAACTGTATTGTAAGTAATTAAACTTCGTTAATGAACAAAAATTTGGTTTATCCGTTGTATTCGTTTTTTTCCTGATGAGATGTAAATTCGTCTTAACCTGTTCGCGGCAAAGGAAGAAACTAAGATAGGGATTGGATGGTTTGCATGGATTCATCCTGAAAACCTACGGTTACACAGATTAAACGGCGTGTTTAACCCCATCTCGTAAAGAGAGCTCTTCGATTGTGTACGTAGTGGAACATTACTGCGAAAACGATCGCCCGCGGTAGTTGGCACATTGGAGAACGATTTTACACGTCAATGAGAAGTTATTGCGCTCATCTAACACGAGGACATAGCGAAGTGCAAAAGAACGAAGTCTGTTATTGATGATTAGCATTCGCGTAATGAACAACGGTAGAACATAAATGTAACACATCTGACGTGTAAATTCTCAAAGAACAGCGGCAAGTATATAGGCAGAAAATCATCATAAAATATAAAATTTTATAGAATATATAAAATGGCATTATCTCTGAATTGATAAACTTTTTTCCTGCATCTGCAATAATTTTCTGAGATACTTGTTATCAGTTGAATTTTTATCAAGATGATAAAAATATTTTTTAATATATTCTTTGAACATGAAAAATGCAAACTAGCCTTGATTGCCTTAGAATTATCCGGAATTATCACTGTCCTTTTCTACGAATTTCTCTAGTTCTAAGATAAATTCTTTTTAGAAAAATATGTTTTAGAATGCAAAAGAGGTCGATTTTTGCCCATTAGAAAGTCAAAATTTATAAAAAATTATTCCTTTTACTTACATCTTTATAGGCAAAAATCGACCTCTTTTTAATATCTTCCTTTTTAATATCCTCCTAATAACTTTTCTACTTTTAATTTCATTAATAATTTCATATTCTTTATTGATGATCTAATCTAAGAATATCGTCTGGATATTCTTCTAAATCGATAAAGTCGGAGTAAATACAGATCTTTATATAACGCATAATACATAAAGCATAAGAGAATCAGCCAACCAGAGTCTTTTATTTTATAGGAAGAAAAAAAAAGCACTTTGATTAATTCGTTTTCTTATGCATTATGTATATTATGCGTCGTTATACAAGACTGTGCTCCCGCCTATAGTCTTTTGTCGGGACCTACTAATTTTAACGCCGGTTTTGAATATTAGAGCTATGTTCAAATTTCCATCCAAATTCCATCCAGGCATCATCCTTGTTCATCGAATGTTGAAGAAGAATAAAATGATATCTAGGAAGTACCTGGCGCGCGTCAGATTATCATCTAACTGTTCCCTAAATATCATTTAATTTTTGTTTTTATTATAATATTCGGTGAACAATAAGGATAAAATGATATCTAAGCACTTATTATGGAAATGATTTTGAAATAGATTTATCCCTAGATATTCTTGGATGGGTTATTATGGACAATAGACAGTTCGATTGTTTCCAAATCGATCGGAAAGTTTTCAGCACTTCGTACGTTTTTAAAGCAGAGAATTTATTTTTAAAGCGGAAAATTTATGTTTAGAAACAGAATTTGTGTAACCCTCTATGTCATCGATTCCTTTTCTTTGCCAGGTTCATTCATTTCGTGCAAAAACGCGTCGAATAATTTTATTAATTTTTTTAATTTTATTAATTTTTGCAGTGCTGTAGCTAAACTGTCTAATTACTCCGATCGGAAACGCGACATTCCGACTGGTGAGTTTCCGACTGTGATTCCGTCCGTGATTGCGTTTTTGCTATTATAGTTTATGAGCTTTCTATTTCCCTAGATCGGAATAAATGTAAGTGAAAAGAGAGGAACAGGGGAAATGGTTTAATAACGATCACTAACGATGCAGCAAAAATAATTAAACTCAATAACTAAACTCAATAAAATGTCCATTTGCATCGATGATAATTAAACATGTGTTAGAATAGTATATCCACACAATTTGCGAGAAAATTATCCAATCATATATTACGTGCGACTTTATGAGAGAAATAATCGATTGGATAATTTTTTTATGCATACGTTTATGCGGTTAAGTTTGTATGGATATATCCTTAACGTACAGTTTCGTCAACAAAATAAAGTAAAATATTTCACCAGCCAGCGTTAACAATAATAATTGCATTTTAATATGTTATAAACGCAATTTTATAATATGTCGCGTCGATGTTAGATGATAGTTGCATACTCGTTACGTCGTCATTATAATTTATTTTTTTAGTTTAAATAAATTTTTCTAAAGTAACAGAACCACGAGAGAAACAATTTCATATAATCTCCAAGCAAGCCAATTTTACACTAAAAAAAAAAAGATTGGCTGCTGCAACAATTTACATGGTTAACATTTAAGTTAATATTTAAATAGTAAAATATAGCATAACATTTTTTATTGACTACAGCAGCCAATAAAAACATGCTATGCCATATTTAGTCATTTTTTTTAAATATATGTAATGTATATTTTACGTTTCCGACCAATGGATTCCTATTAGAATTATTCCGTTTTTTCCAGAAAACACAATAAAAATCTAGGGAATAATTGAATAATTTCGAAATCCATTCCAATTTTGTTCCATGATTGGAGGTGACCTGGGAGGAGCCATTCAGGTTAAAATCTAAACATAGTCTTGGGTGGGAATTTAAACGCGTTCTAATCTAGTATAAGCGAGTAATATAGTTATTTACATATATAAAATGATTAAAATAAATATGTATTATACAATAAATTAATAAATTACATACAAAAAAAGATACGTGAAAAAAATAACAAAACAATTTTATTTGTTTCATTTATATATTCATCTTTTATGATAAATAAGTCATTTTTATTAACGAAGTTAACTATATTTACTTATAACACAAAATAATATACAATTCTAAATTTTCTTAATCTTTGTATTTTTACATAATTATATTATATTTAAAAAAATAATATTATTAGATGTACAACTTTGCTTCCGCCGTTTTTCCGAAATTCGAGGCTTTATTGTAAAAAACTGGTTATACATTTATGATTCAAAGTATTGTCCATCGCTGGCCACTACTTTCTCCCATCTTT
>Ga0157364_1004657_pt1 | contig 13749 bp, 12 predicted proteins | sample AttsexASBM2_FD_111476 | JGI IMG/M metagenome (GOLD analysis project Ga0157364, IMG submission 111476) | Fungus gardens microbial communities from leaf cutter ant in Ribeirão Preto, State of São Paulo, Brazil - Atta sexdens ASBM2 | ecosystem: Host-associated > Fungi > Mycelium > Unclassified ... | reverse complement strand
TGGCAGTAAGCCATTGTTTGAAAATATCTCTGTAAAATTTGGCGGAGGGAATCGTTATGGTTTAATTGGTGCCAACGGCAGCGGTAAGTCGACCTTTATGAAAATTCTCGGTGGGGATCTGCAACCTACCGGTGGGAACGTTTCTTATGACCCTAATGAACGTATTGGTAAATTACGTCAGGATCAGTTTGCCTTTGAGAAATTTACAGTTCTTGACACTGTAATTATGGGGCACGCCGAACTGTGGGATGTCAAAAAAGAACGTGACCGTATTTATTCTTTACCTGAAATGAGTGAAGAAGAAGGTTACCAGGTAGCAGAGCTGGAAGTGCAGTATGGCGAAATGGACGGATATACTGCCGAATCTCGCGCCGGTGAGCTTTTATTAGGGGTCGGTATCCCTGTTGAGCAGCATTATGGGTTAATGAGTGAAGTGGCTCCCGGCTGGAAACTGCGTGTATTATTAGCCCAAGCACTGTTTTCAGAACCAGATATTTTGTTGCTTGATGAACCGACCAACAACTTGGATATTGATACTATTCGCTGGTTGGAGCAGGTGCTAAATGAACGTAACAGCACCATGGTCATTATTTCCCACGACCGTCACTTCCTGAATATGGTCTGCACACATATGGCTGATCTGGATTATGGCGAATTACGGGTCTATGCCGGTAATTATGATGAGTATATGACTGCAGCCACCCAGGCGCGTGAGCGTCTGTTAGCTGATAATGCCAAAAAGAAAGCCCAGTTGGCTGATCTGCAATCGTTTGTCAGCCGCTTTAGTGCTAACGCGTCCAAATCGCGTCAGGCCACGTCCCGTGCTAAGCAGATGGATAAAATAAAACTGGATGAAGTGAAAGCCTCCAGCCGTCAAAATCCGTTTATTCGCTTCGAACAAAACAAAAAGCTGTTCCGTAATGCTCTACAAACCGAAGCATTGACGAAAGGTTTTGATAACGGGCCGCTGTTTAACAAACTCGACCTGTTGGTCGAGGTCGGGGAAAAAGTTGCGATTATCGGTGCCAATGGTATCGGTAAGACCACATTACTGAAAACTCTGCTCGGTGAATTGGCCGCGGATGCTGGTACCGTTAAATGGTCTGAGAATGCACAGCTGGGCTATTATGCGCAGGATCATGCCGCTGACTTTGATAATGATCTTACCGTTTTTGACTGGATGAGTCAGTGGAAACAGGAAGGGGATGATGAGCAGGCAGTACGCAGCATCCTTGGTCGTTTATTGTTCTCCCAAGATGATATTAAAAAGCCTGCCAAGGTGTTGTCTGGGGGGGAGAAAGGGCGGATGCTGTTCGGTAAACTGATGATGGAAAAACCGAATATTTTAGTGATGGATGAACCGACCAATCACCTAGATATGGAATCTATCGAGTCATTGAATATGGCATTGGACATGTTCGAAGGGACATTGATCTTTGTATCGCACGACCGTGAATTTGTTAGCTCGCTGGCAACCCGTGTCATTGAGCTGAAACCGCAAGGCATCACTGACTTCACCGGTAGCTACGAAGATTATCTGCGCAGTCAGGGTATTGTCTGAGTCATTATACAGCAGGCATCGCACGCGGGTGCCTGCTGTGCTATCAGTCAATGACCGCATACCTCACATTGCGGGTCTCTTGGGATCCGCAGTTCACGGAACTGGCAGGTCATGGCTTCATAGAATATCAGTTTTCCTGCCGGGCTCTGCCCATACTCCGCCACAACCTTCAGAGTTTCCATTGCCTGCAAGCTGCCGATGACTCCTACCAACGGTGACATGACGCCGGCCTCGACACAGCTAAGATCCTGCTCACCAAATAACCGACTGATACAGCGATAGCAAGGCTCATTTGGCTGCCAGCGGAACACCGCCAGCTGGCCCTCCATCCGGATCGCCGCCCCGGAAATTAACGGTACCCGATGTCGGTGACAGACTCGATTAAGCAGCTCACGGGTCGCAAGGTTATCACTGCAATCCACCACCGCATGCTGGTGCATAATCAACGTTTCAGCGTTTTCTTCACTGAGGGGCCTAGCCAGCGGGATAAGGCGGGTATGTGGGTTGAGTGGTGTTAAACGCTGTAGGGCTGAGGTGGTTTTTGCTGATCCAACGCTCTCTGAGGTATGCAAGATCTGACGTTGCAGATTAGAGAGAGAGACCTTATCAAAATCGAGTAATGTCAGTTCGCCAATCCCTGCTGTGACCAAGTAGGGTGCAGCGGCACACCCTAGACCACCCAGTCCCACCAGCAGCACTCTGCTGGCTTTCAGTTTTTCCTGTTTATCAAAGTCGAAACCGTGCAGCACAATCTGCCGGTTATAGCGCAGGATCTCTTCATCCGTCAGTGCAACCGTCATGGTATCAGTCTTCCAATAAGGTGTTAAATGGCTCGATGGTGACGGTTTCGCCAGCCTGGACGCTGCCACGCTCTCTTTCTAGGACAATAAAACAGTTCGCCTTAGCGAATGAGCTGAAGACATGGGACCCTTGATGACCAGCTGGTTTTACCTGCAGTATCCCATCATTGTTATAGTGATAGTGGCCACGCTGTAAATCGAGACGACCTGGGGATTTTTTAATTGCCTGAGCAGCGACTGCGGACAGCAGCGGACGTCGGCCATCATCTTTCATGCCCAGTAGGGTGGTCAGCATCGGCTGGACCAAGTGGTAAAAGGTCACCACTGCTGACACGGGGTTACCCGGTAGTCCACAAAACCAGCTTTCCGATAAACGACCAAAGGCGAAAGGTTTGCCTGGTTTCATCGCCAATTTCCAGAAGGTGACGGAGCCGAGGGTTTCCAGCATATCGCGGGTATAATCGGCTTCTCCTACTGACACGCCCCCGGTGCTGATCACCACATCGGCTTGGCGGTTTGCCTCTTCAAATGCCGTCCGTAACTGTTGCGGGTCATCGGCAATGATCCCAAGGTCGACCACTTCGCAGCCCAATTTGGTCAGCATCAGACGGATAGCAAAGCGGTTAGTGTCGTAAATCTGACCTTCCTGCAGCGGCTGACCCACTGGCACCAACTCGTCACCGGTGGAGAACACCGCCACCCGCAAGCGACGAAGGACGGTAATTTCACTGATCCCCAGTGATGTGAGCAAAGGCAGCCGAGCCACACCCAGCCTTTCACCGGCTTGCAGTACAGCCTCACCAATGCGGATATCTTCACCGGCGCGACGGATATTCTGCCCAGCGACGACGTCGGCAGTTATACGAATATGCTCCCCGACCTTCTCGGTCTGTTCCTGCATCACCACCGCATCGGTACCTTCGGGCAGTGGCGCACCAGTCATAATGCGGATGACCGTCCCGGCGGGCCAGTCACCTTGGAACGGAACGCCTGCCAGTGCTTTACCGGCGACCGCCAACGTCACCTCTTTTGACAGGGCCAGATCGGCGAGGCGAAGGGCGTAGCCATCCATCGCGGAGTTGTCAAAAGGGGGAACATTCACCGGTGAAGTGACCGCTTCGGCAGTAATACGACCACTCGCGTCTTCCAACGCCAGGCTGACTTTGTCGCGAACCGGAGTCAAGGGTTGACGGATAAGGGTCAGGGCTTCGTCGAGAGAGATAAGTCCGGAAGTAAAAGGTTCCATAGTGGCTCCTGCCTGATTGAGTGCTATCTGGAATGGACAATAGGGAAGGGCGTCGCTCCGGGGACGCCAAGTCGGCTCAGAATAACAGTTTAGACGCTATTAGGTCGAAAAAATCGTGCCCTGACGACGGGAAGGGGATATGCGCTGATGGCTGCGCAGAGAAGTAGGCCGGATCGCTGTGCTGAGGATCCGGCTAGTGTGATCAGGAGCTTAATGATCCCCACAGATCGTAATCATCGGTATATTCAACCCGAACCCGCACGATATCACCCGGTTTCACCGAAAATTCCTGGTTCAGATAGACGGAACCGTCAATCTCTGGTGCATCAGCCATACTACGTCCGGTGGCCCCTTCTTCATCTACCTCATCGATCATCACCAGAATATCACGACCGACTTTTTCGGCCAGACGTTCGGCGGAGATCTGTTGTTGAACCTGCATAAAGCGATGCCAGCGTTGCTCCTTCACTTCTTCAGGGACCTGATCCGCTAACTGATTCGCGGTGGCACCCTCGACAGGACTGTATTTGAAGCAGCCAACGCGGTCCAGACGGGCCTCTCTCAGGAAGTCCAGCAGCATCTCAAAGTCTTGTTCGGTCTCCCCCGGAAAGCCAACAATAAAGGTTGAACGCAGGGTCAGTTCCGGACAGATTTCACGCCAGTGTTTGATCCGCTCCAGGGTTCGCTCTACCGCACCGGGACGTTTCATCAGTTTTAGGATACGTGGGCTGGCATGCTGCAATGGAATATCCAAATAAGGCAGAACTTTACCTTCCGCCATTAATGGGATCACCTCATCGACATGCGGGTAGGGGTAGACGTAGTGCAAACGCACCCATACCCCGAGCCGTGCTAACTGCTCACAGAGACTGACCATACTGGTTTTAACCGGTGAACCGTTCCAGAAACCGGTGCGGTGTTTTACATCTACCCCGTAGGCCGAGGTATCTTGAGAGATAACCAGTAACTCTTTTACACCAGATTCGACCAGACGACGGGCCTCATCCAGTACTGAACCTATCGGACGGCTGTCCAGATCGCCACGCATCGACGGGATAATACAGAAGGTACAACGGTGGTTGCAGCCTTCTGAAATTTTCAGGTAAGCGTAATGGCGCGGAGTCAGTTTTACTCCCTGTTCCGGTACCAGCGACAGGAAAGGGTTATGTACTGGTTTTGGTGCATAGGTATGGACATGGGACAACACCTGCTCATAACTGTGTGGTCCAGTGATTTCTAGCACCTTAGGATGCACTTCACGGATCTGGTTTTCCTTGGCACCCAGACAGCCGGTGACGATCACTTTACCGTTTTCATTCAGTGCCTCACCAATGGCTTCCAAAGATTCTTGGACGGCGCTGTCAATAAATCCACAAGTATTGACGATCACCAGATCGGCATCATCATAACTGGGGACTACCTGATAGCCTTCGGTCCTCAGTGCGGTAAGAATACGCTCAGAGTCGACCAAATTTTTCGGGCAGCCAAGTGAGAGAAAGCCCACTTTCGGCGCATCCGTCAGGGAGACAGGTGTCTGGGGTTGTGTAGTTTCGTTGGACATGGTTCCGTTCCGGAATAAGCAATAGCGCTTTGCGCGCGATTTTAATCCAGCTTTGCCAGAATTTGTACTTTATTCTGATCCGCTATTTTAGGCTGCGCTACGGTGATCTCAGGACTCACGAGCAGGGGATTGGCGATGTCAAACGGAGGAGTTGTTGACGGTAGGTGCAGTAAAATGAAAATGTGTGGGCGGCATATACAATCACGGTCTGCATATGTTATTGATAGTATCGGGAACGAAATCAGCAGATTAAATATTCAGCAGAGTGTTCTGCCAGACTCCGGAACCCCCCGCTGCAGGTCTCCGCGACCCGCCGTCATCAGGCCGTTTCCGGGAACCACTGCCACTGTTCCCTGCTAACGCCGATTTTTACTTATTGCTAACAAGGACGGACTGTCAATGATGCAACTTACAGGTCACTTATCCCGACCCCGCGCAGTGATGCTAGCTCTGCTGCTGGTTTCCCCGACACTGAGTTATGCTGAACAACCTAATAACGCCCCAACACTTGATGCCAAAGCTTGGATCCTGATGGACTATGCCAGCGGTAAAGTGCTGGCAGAATCAAATGCTGATGACCGCCTGGACCCGGCCAGTTTGACCAAAATGATGACCAGTTACGTCATCGGTCAGGCATTAAAAAGCGGGAAAATCAAATCCAGCGATATGGTCACTATTGGCCAAGATGCTTGGGCCACCGGTAACCCGCAGTTACGCGGTTCTTCACTGATGTTTCTCAAACCTGGAGACCAGGTCTCGGTGTCGGACCTTAACCAAGGCATTGTGGTTCAGTCAGGTAACGATGCCTGTATCGCGTTGGCAGATTACGTCGCTGGTAGCCAAGGCGCTTTTGTCGATCTGATGAACGATTATGTAAAAAAACTGGGCCTGAAAAATACCCATTTTTCAACGGTTCATGGCCTAGATGAACCGGGACAATTCAGTACAGCACGGGATATGGCCTTAATCGGTCAGGCGCTGATCCATGATGTACCGGATGAATATGCGCTGAATCAGCAGAAAGAGTTTACCTTTAATAAAATCCGTCAGCCGAACCGTAACCGGCTGTTATGGAGTAGCGACCTGCATGTCGACGGCATTAAAACCGGCTATACCTCCGGCGCGGGGAACAACTTAGTGGCTTCTGCCACCTCTGGTGATATGCGGTTGATTTCGGTGGTGCTAGGAGCAAAAACCGATGCTATCCGTTTCCGTGAAAGTGAAAACTTACTGAACTGGGGCTTCCGCAATTACGAAACAGTATCACCTATCAAAGATGATAAGCCATTCGTCCAGCAGCGTGTCTGGTACGGTAACAGTAAAACAGCCGATCTTGGGGTGATTACCAATGCTGCGGTGACCCTGCCGCGTGGCCAACTGAATAATTTGAAAGCGTCCTATACCCTAAACTCTCCGGTATTGGAAGCGCCGCTGACCAAAGGTCAGGTTGTCGGGACAGTCAATTTCCAGTTGAGCGGTAAAACGATTGATCAGAAACCGTTAGTGGTGATGGAAGATGTGCCACAGGGCGGATGGCTGAGTAGGATGATGGATTTCGTCAGTTTGCAGGTGAGCACACTTTATCATCGCTGGTTTGGCTGATAAGTCAGACGGGCAGCGCAGGTGCGCTGCCCGTTTTAGTATTAATGGCGGACCCAGCCCTTACGGATTAACGGGGCAAATAACTGGCGGTAGAGGGCACTGAAGCCGGCCAGCATTCGTTCGCCGTACAATTGCCAGCCCAGTTGGGAGGCCAGGCAACCGAGAATGCCCACCAAAAACCCACCAAGCATATCCATCGGCCAATGCACGCCCAGATAGACCCGTGACCATGCGATGGCGACTCCAATGACCAATAGCAGTAATCCCGACCAAAAACGGTGCCAGCACATAAAGGCTAACGCGAAGGTAAAAATAGTAGTGCCGTGGTCGCTGGGATAAGAGCCATCAGCGCTATGGCGTAGGAATTGGTAACCAAAATTAATAGCAAAAGGACGCGGATGGGGGAAAAACCAGCCTACCACCAGTGCAATCCCCAATGCGTAGATCAGTGCGGTGCCCGTTTTCAGCACTAGTACCCGTTGCGGGACTACCTGCTCAGAGGGAGCCCATAGCCACAGTGTGATAATCAGTAGAGGAACCACCATGATGAGATCTTTCGCAATAAACAACGCCAGATCGATCAGGGCATGGGGTGATGCTGGTGTCGCATTGATCCACAAAAACAGAATGTGATTAAGGTTTTCCATTATCTCCCGTGTTCCTTATCTGGAATGATATCTAAGTCTGTTTAATCCCGAAGAAAATGCAGCTCCGGGGGCAGCTAAATCAAGGTGATAGAATAAAGTAACCACCACGGAAGTAAATCGTCCGCGTCCTATTTTTATCAAAATGTGCTTTACAAAATTTTTAACACCAAGGGCACAACGACCACACATAAAAAAACCGCCACGTCAGTGGCGGTGAGTTCCGGGATCCGGGGATGATAAAAAAATTGCATTGGCAATTATTAAGAAAGGCACCGGCAGAGAAAGTTCCCGCCGGTAAAAAATTTATCCGAAAACTGGCCAGATTAAGACGATCAACGTTCCCGCCAAGGTCAACAGCACGTTGGCAATTGCATAGGTACCGGCGTAGCCCAGTGCGGGAATATTGCTGCGCGCAGTGTCAGAAATGATCTCCATCGCTGGTGCACAGGTACGAGCCCCCATTAGCGCGCCGAACAGCAGGGCACGGTTCATACGTAACAGATAGGCACCCGCCAAATAGGTGACCACCACCGGTATTAGACTGACCAAAATACCGCACCCCAGCATCAATGCGCCATCACTGCCGAGGCTATGGTTGATCCCGCTGCCAGCGCTGAGTCCGACCCCGACCATAAACACCATCAGGCCAAACTCTTTGACCATGGTTAAAGCACCTTGTGGGATATAGCCGAAGGTAGGATGGTTAGCCCGTAAAAATCCGAGCATGATGCCGGCAAACAATAGTCCGGCTGCATTACCGATGCTGACACTAAACCCGCTGAACTGGAAGGTGATCATCCCGACCATCAGACCGACAATAAAAAAGGCACAGAAAGCTAGCAAGTCAGTGACCTGGCTATGTATAGCAATAAAACCAATACGGTCAGCAATTTTTTTGACGCGCTTAGCTTCACCACTGACTTGGAGAATGTCACCTTTATTGAGAATAATTTCATCATCAATGGGCATTTCAATCTGGTTACGGATCACGCGGTTAAGAAAGCAGCCATGGTCAGTGAGGCGCAGTTTACCCAGCCGCTGATTGACTGCATTATGGTTTTTCACCACGATTTCTTCGGTGACGATACGCATATCCAGTAAATCACGGTCAAATACCTCTTTACCGTGGCGAAAACTGGGATCGAGGCGGGCATGGGCATCCGGGTAGCCGACCAGCGAGATATCATCTCCCTGTTGCAGTACCGCATCACCATCTGGGCTCGCCAAAATACCGTTGCGGCGGATACGTTCTATGTAGCACCCTGTCTGGCGGTAAATTCCCAGTTCACGGAGGTTTTTTCCGCCGCTCCATTCCACCAATTCCGGACCGACGCGATAAGCGCGGATCACCGGCAGGAACACTTTTCGCTGGCTATCGGGGTCGAGGCCGCGCTCACGGGCGATCTGCTGAGCACTTGTCGGCAGATCTTGGTGCTGCAGACGCGGTAAGTAGCGTGCGCCAAGGATCAAACTCACCAGGCCGATTAAATAGGTCAGGGCATAGCCGAGGCTAAGATGATCCTGCATCAGTGTTAGTTGCCGGCTATCACTGACACTTTGCCGCAGAGTATCACCGGCCCCCACCAGAACCGGGGTTGAGGTCATGGCACCCGCCAACATCCCAGCAGTCAGCCCGATATCCCAATGGAAAATCCGGCCTAGGCCAACGGCCAGTACCAGCGCAGTCAGCACCATAATTAACGCCAGCAAAAAATAATTTTTACCATCACGGAAAAAGATAGAGAAAAAGTTTGGTCCAGCTTCGACACCGACGCAAAAAATAAACAGCATAAAACCAAGGCTCAGCGCATCGGTATTCATTGAGAAGTGTTGCTGGCCGAGCAGGAGGGAGACCACTAACACACCGATGGAATTGCCAACCTGAATCGAACCGAGGCGCAATTTACCGAGACAAAGACCGAGGGCAAGCACAACAAACAGCAGTAAAACGTCATTAGTACTGAGGAGATTGGCGACGTTAATATTCACAGTTTCACTTCTTATCCGCACAGGAACGAGGGGCTGAGGGTCCCGCACAGGGGACGTTTCTAACCTGGAAAGGTCAGTGTGCTAGTGTAAACGGATTATAATCAACAAACTATGACTGGCAGCAGGATTTTTTGGAAGCAGAGATAGGGATTAGGGACCGGCAAATGCCAGCCCCACAGGCCTCAGGACTTATTGATACAGGCCGAGGTTGGCTTTCGCCCAAGCTTCAAAATCGGTAAAACCGCCGACATGTTTTTCATCCACGAAAATCTGGGGAACCGTTTCAACCGGCTTACCCGCGGATTTTTCGAGGTCCGCTTTGGTGATCCCTTCAGCATGGATATCAATATAGCGATAACTGAAATCATCACGCTCTGCGGTTAATTTTTCTGCCAGGTCCTTCGCACGGACACAAAACGGACAGCCCGGGCGGCCAAAAATAACAGTAAACATAACACTCTCCTGAGCGGGTAGATGGATTTTCTGCGGCAGGGTTCGATACTATGCCTGCCGCAGGGCAGGGAACGACGCCTGCCTAACAACGGTAATGTTACACTTAATGCATCCGCGCAGGCGATACCCTGCGCACAATGAGTCAACCTCGGAGAACTTCCATGCAGTATTTTACCCGTCTTCCTAGATGGCTGCTGCTGTGTGAGTGGCTGGGGGTGGCACTGGTCGTGCTAGCCCTGATAGTGACTCACCACAATGGCTCAGCCCCTGAGATAGACAGCCATACTGGGCTTGCCAGAGCATTGCTGATCACCGGCTTGGTACTGATACTGCCGGCAGCAGTGGTTATTTTCTGGCGTGGCATTCGGGCACTGCTCCCTGAGCGCCGTCGATAAAATTTTTTGTGAAATGGTCCGAAAAGGAGACAGCTATGACCCCGACCATCGACCTGCTTTGTCATCACCGTTCTGTGCGCGCCTATACGCCACAGCCGATCAGCGAACAACAGCGCAACGCTATTTTTGCCGCTGCCCGCTCGGCGTCCACCTCGAGTTTTCTGCAATGCAGTTCGATCATCCGTGTCACAGATCTGGAAATTCGCCGTCAACTCGCTGAACTGGCTGGCCCGCAGCCATGGGTAGAATCGGCTGCCGAGTTCTGGGTATTTTGTGCCGATTTTAACCGCCATCAGCAGATTTGTCCGCAGGCGGAACTGGGACTGGCGGAACAATTACTGCTGGGGACCGTCGATACCGCACTGATGGCGCAGAATGCCATGGTCGCGGCCGAGTCTCTGGGGCTTGGTGGGGTATTTATCGGCGGACTGCGTAACCATCCCCACGAGGTGACGTCACTACTTTCACTGCCGCGCTTTGTGTTACCTCTGTTTGGCCTGTGCCTCGGCTGGCCGGATACTGAACCAGACCTGAAACCCCGTCTTCCGGAGGCATTAGTGGTGCATGAAAACCATTATCAGCCGATCGATCCGCAGGTACTGGCAAGCTATGACCAGCATATCCTTGAGTATTACCAGAACCGCGACAGCCATACCCGTAGCGAAACCTGGAGTGAGATGATCCAGCGGATGATCGTTAAAGAGAACCGCCCCTTTATGCTGGATTTTCTGCATCAGCAGGGCTGGGCGACCCGCTGATCCCTAAAGTGTCAGGATGGTCAGAGGCTGACTCTGGCCTGTTTTACCGCGAAGATCCCTATTATGTGTGCGCTGCCTAGCACTTCATAGCAAATATTGTCGTTTTATACGGCGATTTGTATCACCACACATAGCGTTCAGCTGGGTTTTTGCGTAATCTGTGGCGCCTTTAACTATTGCCGGATGTGATTGAGATGGATGCACTCGTCAACCCTGACCTTGCTGTGCTTCGAGACTGGATGAACCAGAAAAAGATCGAATGGTTTGAATGCGGTGAGTGCCAGTCTTTGCATTTATCGTCAATGCAACATATTGCCGGCGTCGCAGATGCCAGACTGGATATTCTTGACGGGACCTTGCTCATAACGCTCAGCGCAGAGATCCGGGCATCGGCACTGTTGGCGCTGGTGGGTGATCTGTCGCAAATTAATGCCAGCTCTCTGACCGTCAAAGCCTTTATCGACATTCAGGAAGAGAGTCCCGCGAAATTAGTGCTCTGTCAGTCACTGAGTATTGGTGTCGGGCTAACTCTGTCACAGTTCGCCTTTTTTATGCAGCAGGGTGAAGAACAGCTGACCATGATGGTGATGGAGCTGGTGGCCGGACATTTGCTGGTCACTGGAGAGCCAGAAACGGCCGCGGCAGACACGACACCAGTATTACATTAATCTGCACTAAACCGCTGGCTATTTCCGGTGGAAGGAAACCCTCGGCTTTGGCAGCGGTCTAACCTGAGTCCTCATCGGAGGTTGACCCTAAGTTGTAAACCCTATTACTGCCACGTTTAACAGCCCCTCACGGCGGTAAATAGGATTGCGGATAACCATGATTATCCACCGTTCTGTCAAGGAGATAGAGCTGATGTCAGCAGTGAAATTCAGATCACCGCGCTCACTGCCGGAGCCAGTGACGGCGGCGGTGATTGCCATTCTTGCTACCCGGGTGTTTAACCTGCTGATGATCCTCTTGAAACCTGACGGTGACAGTTCTACCGAACTATGGTTTCAACTTAGCCCATTAACCGGTTATCTGCTGGTGCTACTACTGGCGATACTGACCTTTGTGTTTGATACGGCTTGTGCACTGGCGCTACTGCGCGGCAGCCGTTTAGGCAGGCAGTTATTTATCGGTTTCCAATGTTTGCTAGTGTTGCTGATGATATTGCCGATACCCGGAGAAGGGGTGGCTAGCTTATTTGGGATTGATCCCCAGGATGCTCGACAACTCTGGCAGCATATCCTGTTGCAGAAGCTGCCTGATATCCTGATTATTATGATGCTTTGCCTACCGGTGAGTAGCCGCCGTTTTTTCCGTCGTCGCTGAGGCGGGACGGTCACGGCGGCCATGACCCTTAGCGACCGCTTCGCTCGAAGCGCAGGGCATAATGTTCCACCCCCCGCAGCAGCAAGGTTAGCAAGCCATTGACACACAGATAAATGATGCCCGCGGCAACAAACACCGATACATCATAGGTCCTCCCGTACAGCAGTTGCCCTTCGCCCATCACGTCCATGAGGGTAATAGTATAGGCCAGTGAGGTGCTTTTAAATATCAGCACCACTTCATTGGAATAGGCTGATAACGCACGCTTAAAGGCATAGGGCAGCATCACCCCTAGCCTTTGTCCTCGCGTCATCCCCAGCGAATCACAGGCCTGCCACTGACCGGTGGGGATCGCCTTGACCGCTCCATAAAATAACCGAGTGGTATAGGCGGCACTGTTCAGCGACAGGGCCAGGATGGCACAAAACCACGGTTGAGAGAGGATCTGCCACAGCCACGTGATCTGCTGTAATTGTGGGAACTGCCCTGGACCATAATAGATCAGGAAGATTTGAACCAGTAGCGGTGTCCCGGTGAATAGGATGACATACCCACGGATCAGTGGCGCGATGACCGATTTTTTTGAGGTCAGCATCAGGGTGAACACCACCGCCATCACTAAGGCGATCAGCAGAGAACTGACCGTTAGCAGCAGGCTGGTGCGCAGTCCCGACAACAATTGTGGAAAGTAATCGATCATCATGCCTCCTGATCAAAGCGGCTGGTCCGCTGTTCGGCACGGCGTAATACACTCTGACTGAATAACGTCACTAGTAAGTAGATCGCGGCAGCAATCAGATACCAGGTAAAGGGTTGCTGGGTGCGGGTGGCAATACTTTTGGTCTGTAGCATCAAATCATTGACGCTAATCAGCGACACCAGCGCGGTGTCCTTAAGCAGCACCAGCCATTGGTTACCCAGTCCTGGTAGGGCATGACGCCACATCTGCGGCAGGATCAGTCGATAAAAAATGGCAAATTTTTTCATGCCTAATGCCTGACCGGATTCACGCTGACCGGTGGGAATGGCCTTTAAAGCCCCCCGTAAGGTCTGAGAGGCATAGGCCGCATACAGCAAGGCCAATGCCACCACGCCGCACAAAAACGGACTGACATTAAAATCGGTGATGGCAACCTGGATATGCCAATGGGTGAAGCCCAATGGAAGATCAAAGCCATCCGACAGCGTGAGCAGCAGTTGGGAGGCACCGAAATAGACACCCAGCACCACCAGGATCTCTGGCAGGCCACGCAATAGCGTGACCAGCAGAGTCCCTGGCACGGCCAGGACTTTGATGCGTAACGATTCCCAGCCGGCAAACAGGATAGCCAGCACCAGACCGAGCAGCAAGGCACAGAGGGCAAGGCCGACGGTCATCCCGGCGGCGGTCGCTAACGGAAGAAACTCATTCATT